>Ga0315318_10000047_pt1 | contig 45973 bp, 38 predicted proteins | sample M1200m3416metaG_FD_203703 | JGI IMG/M metagenome (GOLD analysis project Ga0315318, IMG submission 203703) | Ammonia-oxidizing marine archaeal communities from Monterey Bay, California, United States - M1 200m 3416 | ecosystem: Environmental > Aquatic > Marine > Coastal | place: USA: California... | reverse complement strand
TAAAAGAACACCAGGACTTTTTATATAAACTATTAACTAATAAAGATAGTTTTATAAGAAAGAAAATTATTGATCAAAACCTTGCATATTTAAATAATAGGCTTACTTACTATCTTGATAGGGTAGGTTTACCACATACTGTTACGTTTTTAAATGACTTAAATGTAGAGATTACACAACTTGGTCAGGACTTAGACTTTGATAACTTGTCAAGAGGTGAACGCAATAGATTAATTCTTGGATTAAGTTTTGCATTTAGAGATGTTTGGGAAAGTTTATACCAACATATTAACTTGCTATTTGTTGATGAATTAATAGATAGTGGTATGGATACAGCTGGTGTTGAGTCGTCATTAAGCGTTTTAAAGAAGATGGGTAGAGAACGTAATAAAAACATTTACCTTATTTCACATAAAGACGAACTAATGGGTAGAGTAACTAATGTATTAAAAGTTATTAAAGAAAACGGCTTTACTTCTTATGATAACGATGTAGAGATTATGCAATGATAGATGATACACACGATTTATTAACTAAAGCATATCTAGAGTATTATAAAGCCAACGAAAACTTTGAAAAACGTAAAAGCGAAAAAACAAAACGTGCTTCTAGACGATGGTTAAGTGAAATAAGACGCTTATGTTCTAAACGTAGAGTAGAAATAATGGACTCTCACACCGAGTTTCACCAGAAACGGAAGGCTGAATTATAATACTAGTTAAGTACCTATATGGAGTGGACTTACCTAGGAAAAATCATTAAAGAATTACCGAAGGATTGTGTTGGATTTGTGTACCTTATTACAAATACAACTAACAAACGCAAATACGTCGGTAAAAAACTAGCTAGATTCAGAAAGACTAGGCCACCACTCAAAGGTAAGATAAACAAAAGAAGAAGTACAGTAGAAAGTGACTGGAGAGATTATTGGGGGTCCAGTGATTGGTTGCTAGAAGATGTTAGTAAGCTAGGAAAAAACAAATTCACACGAGAAATACTACATTACTGTCCAAGTAAAGGCGTAGCAAGTTATCTAGAAGCAAGAGAACAATTCGAACGCAAGGTTCTAGAAACTGATGAATATTACAACGGCATTATAAACGTACGAGTAGGCGGATCAAAGGTCCTTAGAGAAGCTCTTAAAGGCAAATAGTCAAATATAGCAACATTGTTTGGTCGAGGTAGCTCGACTCACCTTGAAGGTGTACATTATGACACTTAGACTCTGGTGCGTTGCAAGGAATAGACTAACTTTAGGTCTAAAAGATGCTGGCTCTGAGTAAAAAGCAACCAGCACGGTAGAAAATTCCGCTTGATAGGAATTCATACTGTCCGTAACTATTACGAAGGCTGAAGTAGGAGGTTGTCGGGTTACCGCCTCCGTGCATTATGCAATCTTCTTTGTCAAGATGGTACGCTCATCTCACATGATGGCTATTAAATGCTTCGTCCGGGTACGGGCGAAGTATGGCTCAACTATCTACATGATGCAAAAGTGCTACGCACTTAATTAAATAGTTGAGAGAATAGTGTGTTAGAGCGATAGCGAGAACACAGATCAACGCAGTTGATCTTAATGCAGTTCCGGATCTCTTCCGTAACGAAATGCTTCTTTATCGTATACTACAACTTCTTCTATAGTATATTCTGAACCAGGATTAGCTTCAACTAATTGCCCTAGTACTTCTGATGCTTCCGCTTCTGAACTACAGTCCATTAACTCTTGCTTCTGAGTAACTTTCTCTATAACCCTATATACTGTTCGAGGCATATGAATTATTTAATGACCTGTGTCTACTGATTAAAGCTAAATATAATATAAATACAACTGGGAGTATGTATAAATGAAAGTACACCAAATAATTAGCGAGTCCGAAGTCCAAGAAGGTCCATTAAACTGGGCAATGAAAAAGATGGGTAGCAAAGCGGCGGCTAATAAGTCTGATATCGGCGATGAAGTATCTTCAATGGTATCTGATTTTAAAGGTATTTGGAAAAATACCAATGAAAAAAGACCTACCTTTGAACTATTATACAACTTTCTTAAGCAAAAAGGACTTCCTGTTGGTACAGAAGCACAATTTATTAGTAATGTTGAAAAACTTGGACCTTCCTTAGGAACACAAGCAAAAGGTTCACTTGCAGGCGCGGCTAAAGGTGCTTGGAAGGGAGCTAAAGCGGCTGGGTCTTGGGCTGGTAAAAAAGTTGGACAAGGTGTTGATGCTGTTAAAAACATGGGTGCTAAACCAACTCCAATGAAACCTATTCCTGGAGTAACTGACCCTTCAAAAGCTGAATCAATAATTTATGAAACATATTATAAATTTATGTATGAAGCGGCGGCCGAAGATGCAATTGATCCATTAAGTGTATCAAAAATAATTAAGTGGTATACAAAAGATGCTTTTGGAAAAGGTGCTTCCTTAGGAAAGAAATCAAAATATGCAGTAGGGGCAGGTACAAAGGCGGCAGGTGATCCAGATTATAAACCAACTCCAACAACTTCAACTAGAACAAAAGCTGGTGGTGGAACTCCAGAGCCAACTGCTGAACCTACAGCAGAACCAACAGCAGAACCAGTTATGGATCCTTCACGTACAGCAGAACCAACAGCAGAACCAACAGCAGAACCAACTACTGAACCAGAAGCACCAGCAGGACCTGAATTTAAAACAGGTGATAAAGTTTCATTCATGTCAAAGGCTGGAAAAGAAACAGTTGCTACAGTAAAAGGTCCATCAGAGACCGGTAAAGAGAGCGAAGTATCTGTTAATACTGGTAAACAAAATTTTAATATTTCAAAAACGAAACTTAAACCAGTAAGTGCTGAACCAACTACAGCAGAACCAATACCAGGAGTAACTGATCCATCAAAAGTTACAACAACAAAAGGTATAGACCCAACAGCTACTGATCCAGAATTAAAAATGGCGGCTAAAAAAGGTACTGATCCAGCCGGTGCTAAATTAAGCGGAAGAGTTAAAAAAGCAATTGCTACTGTTAAAGGTGCTGGACTAAAAGTAAGTAGTGGTGACGGCGCCGAACTTTAAAAGAACGGCATTTTTGTTTTTTTAGTTGTCTCTAAATTTTCTCTAACTAATTTTGACATTTGTTCGCGGTCTTCGGGAGAAGACGCATATATCTCACTTAACGTAACCCCACCTCGCATATACCAAGCAAGTTTAGTAAGTTCATATTTAAACTCTCTAGTCTCGTTATCTAGGTTGTCAACCTCTTTTAGGATTTCAGGCAGAGACATGGCTGAGATCCTTAGACGAAAAAACTTGAATGATCAAATGCTACAGGAATTGTATATTCTGCAGGGGCTCCTCGTTTAACTTCATCAGCTGTAGATTGTACCTTCATAGGTTCTAATTGAAACTTATCTCGTTGCTTTTCTATATGATCAGTAATTGTTTTATAAAAATTCTTATCAGCTTTTTGAATAAATTCATTGATGTGATCTCTATTAACAACAACTGTATCACCGTCTTGGACTTGTACAATTGATTTAGCTATAAGGTTAACAGTCAACGACGTTAGTTTTTTAAATGATGCTTGAAATCTTGCAAGTTTTTCTTCTTCTTTTAATTCATCATCTGCTACAACTTGAAAAAGACGTTGTTCTTCAAATGTTTTAATAGCTGTTTCTGTAAACTCTCTATACGTTTGAGGACGAATAGTGATTTTCATACTTCCTATTTCACAAACATTCTCATAATTTACATTTGCAAACTGGTCAAGAATTGTTCTAAGATCTAATTCAAAATCTTTCTCTTCTACTGGTTTAACATTTGGAATCTTACTAGTTATAGTTAATTTTTCACCGTATGTTGCAATTCGCATAGCAATTAAAACGGTATCTAAATCAATAGATGGCATTTCCCACGCATCTTTAATAGACGGACAACAACTTTGAATAACTTCTGTAGTTGATGCTCCATTTAATAATGCATCTGGTGTTTTTAAAACCAGCTCATCTCTTGCTGTCATTGAATATATAGGAACTTCACCATTGCCTGGTAATTCAATTGCCCCTTTAGGGTAATAATGACCTTTGCTAGGTAAAGCAATATACAACTTCGGTTGCCTAAAGTATTTTTCTAATGGGTTAGGCGAGGTACCCACTGGGTTAGCAGTTCCAGGAGGAGAAATCTGTCCTACAGGAATAGAACCCGGCTGTGTTAGTTCTGCCATGTTTTTCTCCGGATAAATATATTAAAGTTCATGTAAATATTTATGATGAACTATTAAAGTGGGTTTTAATTATGGTATACAAACATGGCTAATAGAGTAACATATCAAGGTGGAGAAATGGAAGGTATCACTAGTGATGCCGCCACAGAAGCTACACTTGAAAAACTATTAAAAGCCTTTACAGCAGGTGGTGGTTCCGGATCTACTTTTTCCAAAACAGCAGATGATGCCTCTAAAAGAGAAACAAAAGCTAGAAAAGACGGCACAAAAGCTACAAAAGAAGATACTAAAGAACTATCAAAACATACTAGTACAGTTAGAAAATCCCTAGATGCACTCGATGAGTTTGTAGACTCGCTCGCGAAATCGGCGAAGCGTGGACTACTTAATATGGGCGAAAGTATAACAGGGATGGCTGGCCAATTAATGGGCGGCGGTCATAGAATATCTGATTTTTCAAAACACGTAACAGGATTAGTTGGAGAATTTCCAATTTTTGGAAAACTTCTTGGTGAAACTGGTCAAATGTTCTTTAACGTACTTGACGGACAAATTGATACGTTTAGACAGATGAGTGGTGTAGGTGCTGACTTAGGTGATGACTTATTTGCATGGACATCAGCTACAGCTGAGGCTAGAGTCAGTCTTGATACTTTAACAAGTGTCATTAGCGAAAATTCTAAATCACTAGCATTAAGTTTCGGTGGTGCGGCAGAAGGTGCCAAACGATATACACAAGTCTTAAGCGGAGTGAGAGATTTATCAAAAGAATTTACAGCATTAGGTTATACAGTTGAAGAACAAGCTGAATATACAGCTGAATACTTAGAAACACAAAGACGTCAAGGAACTTTAACCGGACGAGACAATCGATCATTAATCCAAGGCACAAGAAATTATATGATAGAACTAGACAAGCTATCAAGAATAACTGGTATGTCTAGAAAAGAAGCCGCGGATGCAATGAAGTCAGCGGCAGATGACAAACGTATTAAAGCATTAATGCATAACATGGAAAAAGGTGCTAGTGAAAATCTTAAAAAGACTATCGCTATGTTAGAAGCCCAAAGTCCAGACCTTGCTAATGCATTTAAAGAATTAGTTGCAACGGGTGGCGTTCCAGTTACTGAAGGTGCAACTGCAATGGCGTTGCAAAACAAAGAATTAACAAAACTTGCTAAACAATTTAGTGATGGTTCACTGGTAACAATGGACGATTCAATAACTGCCATTAACGCAGAAATAGATAATGCTAAAAAGATAGTAGGGGCAAACGGAAAAATTATATCTACGTCAATGGCGGCAGGTGTAACAGGAGTTTGGGATTCAGTTTTAGACTTACTGTCAATGAACAAAATTAAAGATTATCAAACAGCAATGGATGAGCAAACAAAAGCTCAACAATCTCAAACAAAACAACTTGCTGAATTTGAATCAAATGCAATTGCTATACAAACTAAAATACAAAAAGAATTTATTGAATCAGATGTGTTTTCAAGTTTTACTTCTTCAATTGCAGACTTAACTACAGAACTAGCACCCGGCGGTAAAGTTGAAAAGACTATTATGGAAGGTGTCGCAACAATGACAGCTGGGGCACAAGGTGTATGGGATTGGTTTACAGATTCAAATACTTCAGGTAAAGAAAAACTTGATATAGCTTGGGACTTTGTAAAAAAACAATTTGATGGGTTTGCTACTAAACTAATGGGTTGGTTAGGATTTGATACCGGCACTACTTCAGAAACATATACAAAAGCCGCAAAACAGTTAGATACAGTAAATAATGAAATTATAGAAATCCAAGATCAAATTAAATCAGGCACACTTAATGAAGCTCAGATGGATGCGGCACTAAAAAAATTAGCGGAATTAAAGAAAGAAGCCGCAGGATATCAAGCAATTATGAATCAAGAAACTGATGCCGGCCGCGGAGAAAAAGAAGAAGGCGGCGGACTTATGGGTTGGCTAAAAGATATAAATTGGACAGGTGTTGCCGCTGGTGTGGTGGCTGTGGGTGCAGGTATCGTCGCTTTTAAATTAGCTATGGCTTTTGGTGCTGTTATTTTAGCAGGAATATCAGCTCTTATGGGATTTTTACTTATAGGTGCTGGTGTTGTTTTAGCACTTTCTGCCGCAGTTAAACTTCTTGCATCTTCAATAGGCGACATCGGCACAGGACTACAATCAATAGCTGAGGTTAAGGTTGATACAGACTTCGAAAAACTTCCAGGTGTTTTAGACGAATTAGCAGGACCATTAGCAAAATTGGCAGGGGCAGGTATTCTCGGATTCCTTGGTGGTGGTGGATTAACAAAACTAGCTGAAAATCTTAAATCATTTGAACAACTTAATGTTGACACACTATCAAAAGTAGGACCTGCACTGACATCTTTATACACAGGTATAAGTGCATTTACTGGTGATAGTCTTTTGGAAAAAGCAGGAAAATGGTTAGGTAGCTTCTTTTCCAGCAGTAATATTTCTGACATGGCCGAAGGTCTTAAAGAATTTCAGACTATAGATGCAACCCATCTTGACAAAATAGGAGGAGGATTGTCAAATATTTCCGATTTTGTTAACGCCATGGAAGCTGATAATGTTGATAAAGTTGCAACTGCGATTAAAAAATTGGCAGGATCAATGAAAACCTTCGAAAAAAATATGAATGGAATGAATGCTGATGTATCGGCAACATTTGCAAGTACAGTTAGTGGCATGGCAGGGTCCAATAAAGGTCAATCAGAAGCGTTAAATGAATTAAATAGTGTAGTTAAAGAATTACTATCTGTTACACAAGAAGGAAATCAGATAGAAAGAAAACAACTAGAAGCCATAAAAGAAGGCTCCGGTATAGTTGGATAAGGAATAAAAATGAGTTGGAAACGGTATTTTACACCAGTAGAAACTAAACAAGGTAGCGCCGACGGCAGTTATAGTCCCTTAGGAGGAAATCCAAGCCAAGGACTCGGACCTGCTCAAGCAAATTATAGTTCTTATCTTCCAGATGTATATGTTGGCTCTCCAAATCGTATTGAACGATATGGACAATATAATACTATGGATATGGATTCAGAAGTAAATGCCGCTCTAGATATTCTTGCAGAGTTTTGTACACAACAAAATAAACAAAATAAAACTCCATTTATAATGGACTTTAAACAAAAAGCAACAAATTCAGAAATTACTGTACTTGGACAATATTTACTACAATGGACTAAACTAGAAAAATTTGATACACGTATGTTTCGAATTGTACGTAACATTTTTAAATATGGTGATGCATTTTTTATTAGAGATCCTGAAACTAAAAAATGGTTTCATGTTGATCCAGGAAAAGTATCACGCATAATTGTAAACGAATCAGAAGGTAAAAAACCTGAACAATATATTATTAGAGATGTAAACTTAAACTTTAGAGAAATGGTAGCTACAACTCCTCATCAAACAACAGGTAACGTTACTGGTGGAGGAGATGGATACTTACAAGGTGGAGTGCGTGGAATGGTTGGTGCTCCTAGTCAACAAATGAGTGGAGGTAGATTTACTAGAGAAGTTAAAGAAACTACTATTGATGCTGAAAATGTTATACACCTTAGTTTATCTGAAGGACTAGATAATAACTTTCCATTTGGTAATTCATTATTGGAAAGTATTTTTAAAGTTTATAAACAAAAAGAATTACTAGAAGACGCAATTATAATTTATAGAGTACAAAGAGCCCCGGAACGTAGAGTGTTCTATGTTGACGTGGGTAATATGCCGAGCCACTTGGCTATGCAATTTGTTGAACGTGTTAAGACTGACATCCACCAAAGAAGAATTCCAAGTCAGACGGGAGGCGGTCAGAACGTTATTGATAGTGCATATAATCCATTATCTATTAATGAAGATTATTTCTTCCCTCAAACAGCAGAAGGTAGAGGGTCTAAAGTTGAGACACTACCGGGTGGCACCAATTTAGGTGAGATAGATGACTTAAAATATTTTACTAACAAACTTGTACGTGGTTTACGTATTCCAAGTTCATACTTACCAACAGGTCCTGATGATGGACAAAGCAACTACCAAGACGGTAGAGTTGGTACAGCATATATTCAAGAATTACGTTTTAACAATTACTGTGAAAGATTACAAAGTTTAATTACAGAAGAATTTAATCAAGAGTTCAAACGCTATCTATTAGAAAAGGGTGTCAACATTGATACAGCGATGTTTGATATTAGAATGCAACCGCCACAAAACTTTGCAAGTTACAGACAGAGTGAACTTGACAATGCTCGTATTGGAACATATACACAAATGGCGGCTGTTCCTTATATTTCAAATAGATTTGCTATGGGAAGATTCTTAGGCTTAACTGACGAGGAACTTGCTGAAAATGAACGCTTATGGAAAGAAGAGAACGACGAGAACTTAACTCCACCACCAACTGACGCGGCAGGCGAAATGAGAGGTGCAGGAGTTAGCGGTGCAGGTATGGACGCAGATATGGGTGCTATGGAAGACGAAGCACCTGAAGGTGAAGAGCCAGCACCAGTAGACGGTGGAACTGCTCCACCACCAGACACAGCAACAGGAGGCGCGGCACCAGGCGGTGGTACACCCCCTCCCGCATAAATAATAATATGACAAAGTTGAGAGAAATATTTTACTTCGATAAAGAAACACTTGAACCGGTTGATAATAAAGAATACGATCCGGTTGACGATCAATCTATTGTACAACGAGATGACACTCGTAAAACTCGACTAACACTACGTCAAATTAATAAGACACGCAAAGCGGCAGAGTTACACCGAGAGGAGTCAGAAAAAGAATTGCATTTCGTACGTCAAATGTACGGATTGCAGGCTAATGCTGAAGAAATGGGTGTCTAGTAATGTCCCGTGCAACTACGGCGTTCGTTATAGGTAACGGAACCAGTAGAAAATCTATAGATTTACATCAATTAAGAAAAAATAGTCCCCCTAATAGTAAGATATATGGTTGTAATGCTGTATATAGAGAATTTGAACCAGATTATCTAGTAGCTGTTGATACTAAAATGGTTACAGAAATTAATAGATCTGGATGGCAACTTACTCATGAAGTATGGACTAACCCTAATAGGGCATATAAATCCTTTAATAAATTTAATTACTTTAATCCTAGTTTAGGTTGGAGTACTGGTCCTACAGCATTAAATTTAGCTAGTGAAGAAAAACATAATAATCAAGACATTTATATATTAGGATTTGACTTCGAAGGAATTAATAATAAGCTGAATAACATATATGCAGATACAGAAAATTATAAAAAATCTGAAGCAGTAGCAACATACCACGGAAATTGGGCTAGACAAACAGGTATAATAATTCAGAAAAATCCAAATAAAAGATATATACGAGTAGCAATGGAACGAGAAGCTTTCCTACCAGACAATTTAAAGGTGTGGGGTAACCTACATCACATGACCGTTCAAGATTTTAAGGATTTATTCAAGATCCTATAATCTTAATGTAAAACGGCTCATATTGAGCCGATAACCACGTACTTTTCCTGAAAAACCATAAATATTATATGACAGCCTTACCATATCTAAACAAACAGGAGATTTAAAATGGCAGACAAAAATAAATTTGAGCAAATGTTAGAAAAGCTCATTGCAGAAGACCGTCCTGGTGCGGAAGAACTGTTTCACGAAATAGTTGTTGATAAATCCAGAACAATTTACGAAAAACTTTTAGATGACGATATGCCCGAAGTTGAAGTAGACGAAGGTAAAAAAGATTCTGAAGTTGACGAAAAAGAAGACACAAAAGCTAAAGAAGACGAAAAAGTCGACGAGAAATCAGACGAAAAAGCTGATGAATCAGACGAAGTAGTTGACGAAAAAGCTGATGAAAAAGCTGACGAAGATGAAAAAGAAGTTAAAGAAGAACTTGTTGACATCACGCCAGTTGAAGATGTTCCCCAAGAAGCAGACGCAGAAATAGGCGGCGATCCAGCAGATGCTATGATCGGCGATATTGAAGGCGGCGACGAAGGGGATGGCGATGACGACGGAACAGCAGATGATCATGATCATGAAGATCTGGAAGACCGCGTTGTTGACTTAGAAGATGCACTAGACGACCTTAAAGCAGAATTCGACTCCATGATGGGAGACGAAGGCGGCGACGACGACAACGGTGACGACGATGCAGATGCAGATGCAGATGCTGATGACGACAACGGTGACGACGAAGGTGGTGATGATGCAGAGGGTGGATTTCCATCCGATCTAGAAGCAGAGGAAAAACCTGCATTTGAAGGAAAAGAAGCAGAAGCGAAAGCAGAAGCTAAAGGTCCAGTTTCAAATACAGAGCTAATGCGAGAGTATGTAACAAAAGTATCTAGTGGACACGGCGCTGAAACAAAAGGCGGTGGAGAAACAGGTGGTACTAATACAAAATCTACAGTAGCTTCCAAAAATGACATGGGAGGCACAGCCTCTAATATTGCTAAAGGCGGAGAAGGCGGTGGTTCAAATACTGGACTAACTGGCAACGATGCTAAAGACGAAACAGCTGGTAACGTTAATGTTCCAGGTGGGAAGGCTAGCAAGTCATTAAAATCTGACTCTAAAGGCCACGGTACCGAGAAAAAGGGAAAAGGCGAAGACGGCGGAGCGAATACTGATTCAGTAATCGGTTCGTAATTTGTTGAGGAAAAAAGTGTTGCTTAACTTAAGAGAGAACTTAACATTCGACCAAGCTAAAATGGTCATCGAGTCTACCGAGAACGACAAGGGAGGCAAAGACCTTTATTTAAAAGGAATTTGTATCCAAGGTGGGGTTAAAAATGCCAATATGCGTGTTTACCCTGTTACCGAGATAGGTAGAGCTGTCAATACACTCAATGACCAAATTACTGGTGGATATTCTGTTCTGGGCGAAGTTGATCATCCAGAAGGACTCAACATAAACTTAGATCGTGTAAGCCATATGATCACAGAGATGTGGATGGATGGCCCAAACGGTTACGGGAAACTTAAGATATTACCTACGCCGATGGGACAACTAGTTTCGACAATGCTGGAAAGCGGAGTCAAACTAGGCGTTTCATCACGTGGTAGCGGTAACGTCACAGAGGACGGAACCGGACAAGTAAGTGACTATGAAATCATTACGGTGGATGTAGTTGCTCAACCCAGTGCTCCAGGGGCATACCCTACCCCAATATACGAGCATTTACTCAATACTCGAGGGGGGTATAAGGCAATGAACCTGGCACGTGAGCTAGAAGGCGACACAAAGGCGCAGAACTATTTAAAGAATTCTTTGGTGAATATCATCAAAGGGCTCCAGTAATAAGGAGAATATAATGTTGGACGCACTGAAATCACTCTTTGAAAACAATGTAATTTCTGAAGAGATCAGAGCTGAAATTCAAGAAGCATGGGACAAGAAAGTTACGGAAACGAAACTTACTGTTACTGCTGAACTTCGCGAGGAGTTCGCTTCTAAATATGAACACGATAAAGCACAAATGGTTGAAGCAATCGATTCTATGGTGAGCGAGAAACTAGCGGAAGAGATTTCCGAATTCACTGACGATCGCAAAAATTTAGCAGAAGCAAGAGCAAAATATGTTATTGCTATGCGTGAAAACGCAAACTTGTTAAAAGAGTTTGTGATGCAGTCATTGAAGAAAGAAGTAACTGAATTACACGAAGACCAAAAAGTTATGGCTAATAAATTTGGCAAACTTGAGGAATTTGTGGTTGACGCTTTGGCAAAAGAAATTGCAGAGTTCCACGAAGATAAGAAAGACTTGGCTGAAACTAAGGTAAAACTTGTACGTGAAGCTAAGAAACATCTTAACAAAGTTAAATCAACATTTGTTGAGAAGAGTGCTAAATTAGTATCAGATGTAGTTGGAAAAGGACTTAAAAAAGAAATTGGACAACTTAAAGAAGATATTGATTCTGCACGTAAAAATGATTTTGGTCGCAAAATTTTCGAAACATTCGCTAATGAATATTCGAACAGCTACTTAAATGAGAAATCAGAAACTGCTAAACTAATGAAAGTTGTTGATCTTAAAGATGGACAAATTAAAGAAGTTAAAGCAGAAGTAGATGCAAAATCAAAAGCAATCGCAGAGAAAAATGCAGAAATTTCTAAAATTTCTGATGCGGCTAAGAGAAAAGATGTCATGTCTGAACTAACTGCTCCTTTGAGCAAAGAACAGCGTGAAATTATGAACGACTTACTGGAAAGTGTACAAACAGACAAATTGCAAAAACAATTTGACAAGTATATGCCGGCGGTTATCGACGGGAAAACTCCAGCAAAGAAGAAGGCAACATTAACAGAATCAGAGGCAAGACAAGTAGCAATAACAGGCAACAAAGAAGAATCTAACGTTAGTAGTGTAAGCTCGGAAGCAACAAGTAATATTGTTGACATTCGAAGACTTGCAGGATTGAATTAAGGAGAAAACAATGTCAGAACTACTAGAAAATCGCTGGCAGGATACCAAAACCGCTCTTTTAGAAGGCCTTAACGGTAACAAGAAAGCAGTGATGGCAAGTACTCTTGAAAACACACGCAAGTGGTTGAATGAGACTGCTACCGCTGGATCTACATCAGCAGGTAATGTTGCAACTCTTAACAGAGTTATCCTTCCGGTAATAAGACGGGTTATGCCGACTGTAATAGCTAATGAATTGGTTGGAGTACAACCAATGACTGGCCCAGTTGGACAGATCCATACATTAAGAGTTCGTTATGCAGATTCGTCTGATGGTAACGAAGTAGGTGAAGAAGCACTTTCACCATTTAAGATTGCGGCGGCTTACGCAGGTAATGCCACAGACGCTACACCAGGAGGAGCCTCAACGGCTGTTCTTGAAGGTGACGCTGGCAAACGCTTGAGCATCCAAATCTTAAAACAAACTGTCGAAGCAAAGACTAGAAAGCTATCAGCTCGCTGGACTTTTGAATCGGCACAAGATGCACAAGCACAGCAAGGCATCGACATCGAAGCAGAAATTATGGCGGCATTAGCCCAAGAAATTACTGCTGAAATCGATCAAGAAGTTCTTGCATCTTTACGTGCTTTAGCAGGTACTCAGAACCAACAAGCATACGATCAAAATGCTGTTAGTGGTACTGCAACATTCGTCGGTGACGAACACGCGGCTTTGGCTGTAATGGTTAACCGTGTTGCAAACACTATCGCTCAGCGTACACGTCGTGGTGCTGGTAACTGGGCTGTGGTTTCACCACACGCTCTAACTGTTTTACAATCAGCTACAACTTCAGCGTTCGCAAGAACAACTGAAGGCACTTTTGAAGCTCCAACAAATACTAAATTTGTAGGAACACTTAACGGTGCAATGAAAGTATATGTTGACTCATATGCGGCTGACACTACAGCAGTACTAGTTGGTTACAAAGGAACAAGTGAAGCGGACGCTCCATCATTCTACTGCCCATACATCCCATTGATGTCAAGCGGTGTTGTGTTGGATCCAAGCACATTTGAACCAGTTGTGAGTTTCATGACTAGATACGGATATGTTGAGTTAAACAACACAGCATCTTCACTAGGTAATGCGGCTGACTACTTGGGTACAGTAACCATCGCGAACGTAACATTCTCTTAATAGAGATATTACAAGTGATTATGAAAGGGCGGCTTAGGTCGCCCTTTCTTTTCTATTTTGGATAAATTAATCCACAGAAATTTTTAAAAAAGACTTGACTTATTAATAAAAGATGTTATTATTATTATAACAATTAGGCATGACGGTGTCTGGTTGGGATTTGTGCAAGGAAGAGCCTCTTACCAGAGGGGCGAACTTGATTGTACAGGGGTGGTACCCAGGGTGGGTAGCTGAAAGGCGCTTGTCCAAATCGGCTTCACTAGCCGGGTGCGAGTTCTCCAGGTCATAGAATAGGTATCTGCGGACTGGAGTTGGAGGTGTAACCAAGTCCTCCCAAATCCACTTAATTATTACCTAAAAGCCCATAACAGTATATAAAAGCTGTTTTGGGCTTTCTCTTGATAAATATGTTTGAGTAACCGAGCCCTGCGATAGGGACTTATGGGGACACAACCCCGTAAACTTAGAACGTTTAATAGGAGAAAACAAATGGGAAGACCACTAAACAAAAGATATTTTGCAGATTTAACTGCTGGACCAACAGCAAGTGCTTCTGAAATCAAAGTAAACTTTCATAACGGAACGGCAGTAAAAGAAGGACACATTATTAGGCAAAAAGGATCTAAAAGATTCATAGTTGCTGAAACTGGTACTCCTGATGTTGAAGTTACGTGTACACTAAAAACTGGCATATTACCAGCGGCTTTAAGTGCTGGCGAAATGTCAATTTCAGCTTTAGGCAGTGATGCAGAAGTTTATGGAGTTAGCAAAATTGCTGGCCATAAAGTTACACTTGCACAACCAAGTGCAACTGGATCTAATGCACTAGACGGTGAATCACAAGCATGGCAAATGGGATCAGCCGCATCTTCAGGCGTAGTTAGAATTGAAGAAGCAGGCGACGACGATGTTGCCGCAGGTGCTGATGACGACGACTTTACTGATGATGCATAAACACTAGTTTTTAGGATTGAATTAACTAGAATTGGAAGCCCGGACTATGTTCGGGCTTTCTCTTTTAATGATAAATACTAGTAATAAGGAGAATAAAATGGGAAGACCAGTAAATAAACGATACTTTGGAGAAGGCAATGGAAAGCTCCAAGTAACACGCCATTTTTTCACCGACGAAGGATCAGAGGCATCAACAAAGTGTTGGATTTTAGCACAACGTTCTGTAAATAAATTTAAAGTATCAAATGGTACACATACAGAGATTTTAGAATTAGTTAACAAATCCGCAGGTACATTAGTGGCTGGGGAAATGTCAATAGACGGAGTACTAGATGATTCAACAGTTGTACAAGTTACAAAAATTTGGAACAATAATGTTCAGTACGAAGGTACAACACGAGGGAAAATGGTTATCGGCGGAAGTGACGCAGGTGGCGAAGACGATGCAACTGCAAATACTGTAACAGTTGATGGGCAATAATCAATGGCAAAAAAAATAACTACAAGCGGAGATTATACTGTAAAAGTAGCTGATTCAGGGACAATTACTCTTGACACAGGGATTAAAATTGGCCAAGTTCAGATTACCGGTAACCTTGTTGTTAACGGCGAACAAACAATTGTAAACTCAGCTGAGCTGAATATTAACGACAATATTATTGTTCTTAACGCAGGCGAAACAGGAATAGGAGTTACACTAGACGAATCAGGAATAAGAATTGAACGCGGCAGTTTAGCTGACGTGCAATTTCTTTTTAATGAAAATATTGTTTGGAACGACCCAGTAAGTAATTTAACAAAAACCGGCGCTTTTGTTCTTAAAGACGAAGCTGGTGGCAACATTGGATTAGAAGTAAGAAGTATTAGTACAGGCGGCGGAGACTTGTTTTTAATTAATGCTGGTACTGGTGTAGTTAGCGTTAGTGGTACTAACAATTATGAAACACAAGTTGATAGTCATGGTGATGATGCCCTTACTAATAAAAAATATGTTGACGATAAAATAACAAACAGCCTTCTTAGTGTAAACATTAAAAAAATTAGAGACGGAGCTATAACTCTTACAGATGTTGTTGCCGCTGATGTTGAAACTACAGGACAACCTAGTAATGTAAAAGTAACTGTTGATGGAAATAATAACGTAACATTTCACCCAGGACTAACAGAACTTCACGATCTAAGAATTTTTGATAGCACAATTGAAACTTTTGTTAGTTCAAGCGATTTAACATTATCAGCACCTGGAACAGGCTCAGTTATTATTGACGATCAATTACATATTTTAAGTACACCTAGCCCAGATGATGCTACAGTAGATCCTACGGCACCATCAGATGGATTAAAATTATATGTTAAAACACCAGGAATAGGTAAAACTGGCTTATTTTATGTAAATAGTAGTAACGTTAGAGACGAAATTTTAAGTAAAAACAGATCTTTACTTTTAAGTATGATCTTTTAAGGATAGGAAAAAATGGCAATAGCACAAAAACTTTTATCAGCAGTTGACCAAGATATATTAACTGTACCAGCTGGAAAATCCTATGCTATTACAACTATTATGGTTTGTAATCATGCAGGGTTTTTAGCGGCAGGTACTAATGATACATCATTTGATTTACACTTTGTAAAAGACACCGAACCTAAAGGTGATGTTAATATGGTAGTTAAAGAACTTCCAGTCCCAGGTGGTGAAACATTTACATTTGATTCTGAAAAAATTATTTTAGAAGCTGGTGATAAAGTTGTAAGTGTTTCTCAAGCACCTTTGAATTTAGCTATTACTGTTAGTTACTTGGAAGTATAATGAGATTCCTAAGACAACAATCCACACAAAATCGCGGCATCTATGGCAATAAAGATATCCGTAAAAGTATTTACGGTTTAGTGACTGTTGACAGTACTGATAAAATGGCCATTCCAAAAGGAACACAAGCACAATTAATTACATCATCACAAGCAGATGGACAAATTCGTTACAATACTGATACTGATGTATTTGAAAATCGTCAAGCTGGGCAATGGGCACCTGTTAGACGTTTCGAACCAGCAAACGTTGTTCAACAGGCAATGGGTAACGGTGACGACGTTGAAACAAAATTTGGCCCATTAGTTAACGGCGATACTTATAATCCAATACCTAAAGCCGCAGAAAATATTATAGTTCTTATTGAAAACGTATTTCAACTAGCAACTACAAACTACGAACTAGAACAAAATCCTCCAGGAAAAGCTGTTGGCTGGTATGTAGTATTCGGAACACCAGTTCCAACAGGTAAACCAGTAACAGTCCTACATAACTTCGACAAGTAACTTCCGATAAATACTGTAAGTAGAGGGAAGTTATATGGCACAAGTTGCAAGAATCTCAGGTCCGCTATTAGCGGCAAATCTAAAAAGAACACAAGCTAACCTAGCCTTTGATAATGACTTATTATATATAGGTCATTTAACAGGTAAAATAGGTGTTAGAAAATCTTCCCCTGGAGTTGAGTTAGATGTATTTGGTCAAACAAATCTATCTCCTTATCTTAATAGTGACACAGTAACTAGTGGAAACCTTAAAGTTGATACAACTGGTATAACATCACTAGTTGGTGATATAATTTTAGATTCTTTAGGAACAATCCACGCAGACGAATTACATACTGACAACTTAACATTTAATGATAATTATATTGGAAGTAAAGCTAATTCTAATATTGTACTAGATCCAAACGGTACAGGAACTGTTGAATTCCCTAGTACAAAAATTGCTGGTAATGTTAGTACAACTGGAAATATAACTATTCCAGGTAATATAACTGTTGGTGGTACAATGAATTTAGGAGACCAACCAACAGATACAATTGATTTTGATTTTGTTTCACTTGCACAAGATTTTAAGCCACACACTTCAGCAGGTGCTCATAGTTTAGGAAGTGCAACTAGAATATGGAATAATGTAACTGCCGGTAAAGCAGTTATAGGTGACATTGAAATAGATAATGATTTCATAACAACTTCAACACTTAACAATAATTTAACACTTAGACCTAGTGGTACAGGAAGTATTATTATAGATGAACTAGATATTAATGGACATAACATTATATCTGTTGCTAATCTACAAATTTCACCTGGTGGTGGAAATATTACATTTAGTTCTACATCAGCATTAAGAGTTCCAGATGGTACAGAAGCACAAAGAACCAACTTAAATCGTGATGTTAGGTACAATACAACTACTAATTTCTTTGAGTTATTTTCAACTGCATATACGCCATTAAGAGGTATATGGAGTGAAAATAGACAAACTTATGTACTAGCAAATGCTGGTAATGATTTCAGCTTTGTTACTAATGGTGTAACAAATACAACATTATCTAGTGATGCATTAACAACTAATAAACTAATATCACAAAATACTGTAGAGATAGATGGAAATACTATTTCTTCTGCAACAACAAATGCTGATTTTAATTTAACTGCAACTGGAACTGTTAATATAGCCAATTTTCAATTTAATGCAAGTACTATACACAACACAATTGACCAAGCATTTAAAATTTCTAAAACAGGTAATACTGGATACATTCACTTTGATGCTGTTGGTGGAGCTGTTGTTCCTGCAGGATCAACTGCACAACGTCCATCTGGTGTTATAGGACAAACACGTTTTAATACTGACCTAGCTTACATGGAAACTTACGACGGTTCAGAATGGGCCAACATCGCAGGTGTTGGTGGTGGTATTACTGAAACCTACATGGAAGAATTGGTCAATATATATACCATTGCACTTGCATAATTTCCAAAAACGATAAATACAATTGTCATAGTACAAGACCAATAGGAGGAGAGAGACCTCTTATGTATTATGGGACATACTGCGGTTAACCGGCAATGATATCTAGGTTAGAGGGACAGGATCCCCGTATTAGGAGAAAAAAGTGGCTGTAGGTCGAATATCAGGTCCGCTACTAAAGGCAAATCTCATCAGAAACGGTGTGGATTTAGCATTTGAGACGGATTTACTTTATCTGGATGTTAATAACACCAGAATCGGAATCAAAACCGCCAATCCTCAATACGCACTAGACGTCAACGGAACTACAAGATCAACTGACATCATTACAACAGGAACAGCATTTATCGGAGATGTACGAATTTCTGGTAATACAGTTCATACTGTTGATAACGTATTAAACCTCACAACTGTCGGCACAGACAAAGTTGTTGCATTAAAAACTTTTGAAATAGATGATTTAAGATTTGATACTAACGTAATTTCTACGACAGTATCTAATTCAAATATTGACATTATACCTAACGGAACAGGCGAAGTTGATATTCAAGCAAACACTAACATTACTGGTAATTTAGATGTTACAGGAAATGTTAACGCTACAGGAGATGTTACTGTAGGCGGAAATGTACAACTTGGTGATGAAACTACTGATACTATTAGCATTATAGCTGGAATTACTAGTGATATTAAACCGGCAGAAACAGCAAAATATAATTTAGGAACACCAGCACAACGTTGGAATAGTATACATACTGCAAGTGCATATATTGATGATATTCAAATTGATACTGGTGTTATTCAAAATACAGTATCCAATGCAAACTTAGAATTACGCACAAACGGATCTGGTGCTATTATCATTGATGACTTTATCATAAAAAATAACCAGATACAAACAGCTTCTAGTGATATTACAATGACTCCAGGAAGTGGAATCGTTGATATTAATACTACAGGAAGTGTTAGAATTCCGGCAGGATCAACAGCTCAAAGACCTTCTGTACCAGCAGTAGGTATGATACGTTATAATACAACTACAAGCAGATTTGAAGGATATGACGGTAACTGGATTGTATTAACAGGTGTATTTGATTTAGATGCTGATACGTATATTACAGCAGAATTAACACCAGGCGCTAATGATAACATTATTAGATTTTATTCAGCAGGAACTGAAATTGCAAGTATTACACAAACAGAATTTAATGTATCAAAACTTAACGTAGATGACATTCAAATTGATGGTAATACTATTAGTACAACTACTTTAAACACAGATTTAAACTTGCTACCAAACGGTACAGGTGGAGTTAATATTGACAATATTAAGATCAGTGGAAGCGAAATAAATAACACAGTAAGCGGTGCGGCTACTAGATTTACTAGTACAGGCACTGGTTATGTAGAAATTGTAGGGGTTGACGGAGTTGTACTTCCAGTAGGAACATCAGCTCAAAGACATCCAAGTCCAGTATTAGGAATGACACGCTGGAACACTACAGACGGTAGGTTAGAGATTTTTAACGCAGTAACTTGGGAATCAGTTGCAGGAACATCTGGTTCTGTATCAACAACAGATGCTGAAAATATTGCATTACAAGTTGTATTAAGTTTAGGATAAAATAGATGGCAACATTTTTTAAAAATAAGATAGTAAAAAACGTAGGAACTGTACCTGTAGAAGTTTATTTGGCGCCGTCGGCGGCGAAGGCTACTGGAATTGGTTTAAGTATTGCTAATCTATTAGACGGTAATACACGAGTTAGTATCACAATTAAAGATGATACTAGTGTTACAGGATATTATGTTAAAGATGTTATGATTGCCCCGAATGCAAGTTTGCGAGCAATTAATGGTGGTGAAAAATTAATTTTGCCTGGAGATAATTCTTTATTTGTGTCGGCAGATCAAGACGACGCAGTTGATGTTATCTTTAGCTTTGTGGAGATTGTATAATGAGTTATGTAGGTTCAGAACCCTTACAAAGACAAACTGGTGAACGTTATTTTTATGCTTTACGTAGAGATGATGATGGCCAAATGTTTATAGCTAAAGTTGATGTAGCATCTCCAACAGATGCAGTAGCAATTAACAAACCAGGTGGAACAGTTGATAACTTTCCTGATTTCCAAGATGGTGCAGATTTCTTTGAAGGAAGAAATCCAAATCATAATTTAGTTTATGAAAACTTAAACTTTGAACAAATGCGTTGGGATGATAAAAACATTTATTACTTTATAAACGACGAAGGCGAATTTGTTTTAAGAATTAATACACCATACACTTATACAAGTGGAATATCAGATGACTTTAAGGATGACCAGTTTATAACAGGATACTAAGATGGCTGAATTTAATATTGCAAGAATAAGATATACATGGAAAAACTATTGGACTGGTGCCACGGTTTATGTTAAAGATGATATTATACGAGTAGGAGGTAATACCTATCTCTGTATGATTGGCCATACTTCTCATTCAACTACTTTCTTAGAAGATTTAAATTATACACCAAAGTCTTATTGGCTATTACATACTGAAGGGTATGAATGGAAAGGCGATTGGTTAGCAAATACAAGATATGTAAAAAATGATTTATTAAAATACAATAGTATTATTTACAGAGTTTTAACTGAACACGTTTCTGGAGGCACTAGTATTAGTGGTGATGAAGCTAAACTTTTAGCTTATGCTAAAACGCCTAACTGGCGTAACGAATGGTTACCACTAACTCAATATAGAATTGATGATATTATACGTTATAGTGGTTATGTTTATAAATGTTTAGTAGAACATACATCTTCAACAACAATCGGTGGATTAGAAGTTGATCAAGCTAAATGGGAAATTGTATTTCGTGGAGACTCTTGGAACACAGATTGGGATATTAATACAAGATACAAAAAAGATGATGTTGTACGTTATGGCGGTATTGTTTATAGAACTGTAACAGGACATACATCTGCCGCAACATTTACTTTAGGTTTAGAAAACGATCAAGCCAAATGGGCAAAAGTAATTGACGGTGTTGATTATAAAGGACATTGGCAAGGAGCAGATGATTCAACTGGACTACGTTATAAAATAGGTGACATTGTAACACATGGACCTACATTATGGCGCTGTAAAGAATATCATACTACACAAGCAGACTTTGACGAAGCTAAATTTGATATATGGATGCCTGGAGTAGGATTTGAATCTGTATGGGTTGATGACGTAGATTATCAACCAGGCGACATTGTACAATATGGCGGATACACATATACGTCAATGACAAATAATAAAAATTCAAAACCAAGTGTTACAGGTGTATTTTATGATGGAGAAAGTTTACAAGGATTATATGACTGGGAGTTATTAACTACTGGTTGGAATATGCGTGGCGAATGGGATAACGCTATTGACTATAGAACAGGTGATATTGTTAGACGTTACGGATGGGTATATATTTCTGTTAGAGATAGTACCGGCGAAGAACCCGATTCATTAGATCCAGAACATCGTTCTTATTACAATCCAGGAGAAAATACAGATCCAAATAGTGTACCAATGTATTGGCAACTTGTTAATACTGGACCCTATTATAGAGGTCAATGGATTAATACTAGTGGCACAATTTATACACTAGGTGATATTGTTGTACATAAAAGTACTACTTGGGTTTGTAAACAAAGACACGAAAGTGATGATTCAACACTTGTTGAACCTGATTTAGATGCAACGAATAGTTATTGGGACAAATTAATCCAAGGTTCTTTAACTAACGTTTTACAATATAAAGGTGATATAAGAACTCATAACGGTACCGATACAGAAAGACTTGCTATTGGTAATCCAGGTGAAGCATTAAAAGTTGTTGGATCAAGTGGTACATGGGAAGGTTTAGGACAAGTAGCTAAAGTTTACTTTGTATCTCCATCAGGTAAAGATTCAATAGGAAGTGGATTAAGTATTAGTGCTCCATTTAAAACAATAAAATTTTGTTGTCAATATATTTTTGCAGACGAAGCCAATAGAGCTCCTGGAACAATTTATATTTCAACAGGTGTATACGAAGAAGTTTTACCTATTCAAGTTCCAAAAGGAATAATGTTACATGGTGACGGTAGACGTTCTGTAATAGTTAGACCTGCCACAGGATACGAAAGTTCAGATATGTTTTGGCTTAGAGATACTACTGGTATTAGAGGTATGACAATGCAAGGTAAAGTTGGGGCATTAACCGGAAAAGATACTTATGGAACTCAAAGACCAACAGGCGGATCTTATATAGCATTCGATCCAGGGTCTGGTCCAACTGATGAAAGTGTTTGGATTAAAGAACGTTCACCTTATATAAAAAATATAAGTTCATTTGGTGCTGGAGTTACTGGATTAAGACTTGACGGATCATTACATAACGGCGGACTTAAAACAGTTCTTGCTAATGATATGACAAACTTTCTTGATGATGGTATTAGTGTATGGCTTTCTGCAGATGCTAGAGCAGAACTTGTTTCGGTATTTTCATACTATTGTCACATAGGATATCTATGTACTGACGGTGGAAAAATTAGAGGAACTAATGGAAACAATTCATACGGAAAATTTGGTTCAGCGGCAATTGGAGTACTTGCAACTGAAACACCAATAACTGCAAAAGCAGATAACCGATATTACCAAGCGTCAGCTCCTGAAGTTTATAATAATGCAGATAATATTTTTGCTATAGGATATACTCATGCAGGACAAGATTACATTAATGCAAACTTTACTATAACTGGATCAGGACTAGGTGTTGCTGTTGATAATACATATACAGATACACGTAGTGGTGGAGTTAGTGAAATTAGATTATTAGATCCAGGCGATTCTAGTGCTTCAGGTGGTAGAGGACATTTAAGTGGTGTAAGAAACTCTGCACAAACTGGTACAACTATTTCAATTACTATTGCTCAATCAGATATTAATACTGCGGCAGAATATGCCGGTAGAGCTTTTCTAACATTTGATACTATTAGTGCGGCGGCGGCAGGACGACCAGAAGGTATATATCCTAATGTGCCAGGAACAACAAATGGTAGAGGATATATTCCACAACAAGGATTTTCAGTTATTGTTGACGGAACTGGAGCAGTAACACAAATTACTCCTTTAGATGGAAGTCATAGTCATAGAGTTGGTGATACAATTACTATTTCTAATGTTAACCTTGGTAATGTTGGTGGCGTACCAAATGTAACGTTTAGGTGTGCAACTGTAACTGGCGGTATGAGAATTTATTTAGAAGAAGGTAAAGGTAGAGGACAGTTTGGTATCGTTGATGAATATTTTCCAGGAACAAAACTTATTAACGTATTAAGAGAAAGCGACGGAAAACGTGGCTGGGATCATGTTGTTTCAGGATGGCCTATTGCAACTGTACTAGACGGAACTACGGCTTATAGGATTGAACCTAGAGTTACAATTGACAATCCACCATACACAACTGGAACAGTTAATACTAGCGTAGGAGGAGTATTCCAAGCGGCTTCAGGCCACGGAGATACATTAGTAGCATTTACAAGTGCAACTGAAAAAGCATTATTTTCAAACTTATTAGGAACAGTATGGTCAAATGCACCAACTGATGCTAATTGGGTTACTCCACAAGCAGTAATAAAATGTAAAGGTAAATTAAAATATTATATTGGTGTTGGTAATGGTGGATATGTTAACTTGTCAACAGCAGGAACAGCCTGGGCAACTACGGCTTATACTATTGCAACAGCAAATTATGTTGACATTTGTGAAGGACCACATACTGATTCAACTCATACAGTAATTACAATTGCAGACGACAGTAATAATGTACAAATTAGTAATACTGACGGAACAACATGGACAGCTAGTGCTATTAGTGGTGGCGGTACAGGTTTTAAATGGATTGCTTATGGTAATGGTAAATGGATGGTTGTTAAACCAGATGGTACAGCTTACTATAGTCTTAATAATGGAACAAGTTGGGTAGCAGATAATAATATTTGTCCGTCAACGTATGACGTAACAGGATTTGCTTGGGGCAATAATAGATTTGTAGCGGCTTGTAAACCTAACGGAACATTTACAGTAACTAATTTAGATCCTTCAACTACAATGATTAGTGACGGAGCATCTAGTACTACTGCAACATTTGGATTAGCATCAACGTTCTTCTTTAGTTTTACAGATTATTCAACTACTGCATTAAGTTCAATATGGAACGAATCAGATAAAACTAATATTCTTGATGAGAACGAATGGTATATTAGTTATCGAGACGGATTATTTGTAGCAGTAAGTAGTGTGGGTAACATAAGAACTGGTGATGGTGGTAATGTTTGGATTGAACAAGCTCAACTTACACCTGGAACAGCTTTTAAATCTAACTTTAAAGCCTATACTACATCAGAAGGTCCACAATGGCCAATATTAGATACTGCTGAACAAACAACTTATGTTAATTTAAAATATGGAGCAACGCCACAAGTTAGAGCAACTGTAGACACAGGTAGAATTACAAAATTATTAATAACTGAACCTGGAAGTGGTTATAAAGAAAATACGCCACCAGGGTTTACTGTTACAGATACACAAGTAACAGAACAAGCATCAGTTGCCGTAAGAATTAGAAATGGTGTATTAGCTCAACCTAGTTTTAGAAGTAGAGGTGCGAGTTATACTAAATTTAATCAAGTAGCAATTACTGGTGACGGTTTTGCTGATCAATTCCAAACTGGTTTACATTTTATTGTTAAAGAACTAACACAATTACCTGGACCAGGAGATAACTTAACATTTGCAAGTATTAATGATGTAATTTATAAAGTTGGAACTGCTGAAACATTAAGCGGAACTGCACCTAATATTACTGCAAAAATTTCACTGGCACCTACTATGGGTAATGCTGAATCACCAGAACATGAAGAAGCTATAATTATTAGACAAAATTATAGTCAAGTTAGATTAACTGGACACGATTTCTTAGATGTTGGTACTGGAAATACTACAACAACAGGATATCCAACATTGTATACTGAAGGGTATTCATCAGTTTATCCACCAGAACAGCAAAATGAAACTATTGAGTTTGCTGGAGGTAGAGTATTTTATGCTTCAACTGACCAAGATGGTAACTTTAGAGTTGGTGAACTATTTAAAGTTGAACAGAGTACTGGTGTTGTAACAATTAATGCTTCGCAATTTGATTTACAAGGATTACAAGAACTAAGACTAGGAGCTATTATTGTTGGCGGAACACAAGCAGTTATTAGAGAATTTTCTAAAGAATCAACATTTGTTGCAAATTCAAATAGTATTGTTCCAACACAAAAAGCTATAGCTAGTTACATAACAAGCAGAATTAGTGGAGGTGGATCAAACGTATCCGCTAACGCCGTTTTAGCTGGTGTAATTAAACTTCATAATTTAAACGAGCTTACACACGTGGGAGGGTCGGCTATTACGGTTGACGTAATCATGCATATGCAGGGTGTAAGCGGATATCCATTAGCGATGGCATATTTTAACAATGGAATCTTTTCAAGTAACTTCCAAGAAGCATATGAAGACGTAGATGGGATATATGAAGGGAGCTTGTCATAATGAATGATTTGAAACATATGATAAATACTAACAACGTGCATTTAGGAAGAAAAAATGGCTGAATTTAAACTAGGAAGAATAAGATTTGTATGGAAAGGTGCTTGGGTAGCCAGCACCGAATATTTCAGAGATGATATAATTCGCTACGGCGGACGAACATATATTTGTGTATCAGGGCATACTTCAGCAACATTATTCATTACAGACGAAGCAACTAAATGGCAAAAATTTTCCGATGGTTCTGAATGGCAAAGTGACTGGACTTCAGGTGCTACTTACAAAGTTAACGACATTGTAAAATACGGTGGATATCTATATATTTGTAACACAGGACATATATCAGAAACTCCGGGTGGTAAACTAGAAACTGATCAAGCAAAATGGGATTTATTTTCTGAAGGTTTTGCTTGGAAAGATATTTGGACAACTAGTACACATTATAAAATTAACGACATTGTAAAATATGGTGGAACACTTTATCTATGTACAGATCCACATACATCTTCGGCAACATTTGCAAGTGACATTGATGGATTAGAAGCCGACGCGGCAAAATGGGATACATTTGCACAAGGCCAAGATTGGAAAACTGATTGGGTTGAAGCAACAAGATATAAAAAACACGACGAAGTAAAATACGGTGGTATTCTTTATATTTGTAACCAAGGACACATTTCTGGAACAACTGCACAAGGTATAGAAGCAGATCAAACTAAATGGGATTATTTACATAAAGGCGTAGAATATCTTTCAGTACACGCAAGTACAACAAGATATAAACTTAATGACGTTGTTAAGTATGGTGGCGGATTATGGATTTGTAATAATTTCCACACATCAACAACAACTCTAGCCGCAGATGTAACAATATCAGGTAACATAGCAACAATTGGTACCATTAGTGGTGCTGATGCAACACGTACCGCTGGAACTTATAATGATGTAGCAGGTACATCAAGTGGTCCAGGCGATGTGGCAAACACAAGATTTAATATTGTTATTGATGGATCAGGCGCGGCATCATCAGTTACAATTGTTCATGGTGGTAGTGGACACGTAGCCACAAACGTAATTTCAATTCCTAATACAGAAATTGGTGGATCAGGTGCAACACTTACATTTAACGTTGCAACAATTCAAGGTGTTACACAATGGTCTGAATTTGTTGCAGGTTTAGAATTTGAAGACAGTTGGTCTTCAGCAACAAATTATCAACCAGGTGACTTTGTAACTTACGGTGGTTACTCTTATATTTCAAAATCAAATAATAGTAACATAGTTCCGTTTGGTAACGCAGGCGACTGGGATTTATTTACAACTGGATTTAACTTACAAGGTGATTACAATAACGGTACTGCTTATAAAGTAGGTGATGTTATTAGACTTGGTGGTTACACATATCTTGCTAAAGCAAATACAACAGGTAACAGACCACCTAATGCAACTTACTGGGAAAGATTAAACCAAGGTATTGAATGGAAAGATGCCTGGGCGGATGCAACACTTTATGATGCCGGCGATGCTGTAAGAGGTATAGGAAATATTAACTCTTATATTTGTATACTAGCACACACATCAGATGAAGTTTCTGCACAAAACAGACCAGATCAAGATACATTAGGAACTTACTGGCAATTATTAAGTGGTGGTGTTGAATCAGGAAACTTAACTACTGTTGGTGATTTAGTTTACTACGGTGGAGCAGGTCCTGTTAGACTACCAATTGGTACTCCAGGACAAGTATTAAAAGTTAATGCGGCAGGTGATGCTCCGGAATGGGCATACTTTGGCCAAGTTGAAGGTGTTTACTATGTAGCTCCAAGTGGAGTTGACGGTGTAGCACCAGTAGACGGAGTTACACTTGATAAACCTTGGAAATCAGTTAGATATGCATTAAACGAAATTAGAAAAGGTCCTAGAAATCCAGATGCGGCAATTTTATTAAAACGTAACAAAGCATTTATTGCCGAGGAAGCTGGCGTACAATATGTTGCTTGGAAAATAGCAAATAACTCAGCACCTTTTAGTACAGGTTATACACATGACGCGGCAAAATGTAAACGTGACATGGGACAAATTATTGATGGGTTCCTTTACGATATTGGCCATGGTGATAATCGACGTTCAAGAGAAAATGCTTTATCATTCTTTTCAACCGCTGGTGCAAGTTATATTGCAGGACAAACATCACAAACAGTTGATGTAATTAATTACATGGTGTCAATTATTGATACTACTATTAGAAACTTAACACCGACAATAAATTATCAAACATTAAATGGTATTGCTGGTGGATCACAAGTTATACAAAAAATTGATGCAACAAAAACTGCTGAAGATGGTGTTTATACATCAATTCAATCATTAGCGGCAATAATTACTGATGCAATTACGGCAGGAGTTATTACTAATATACCAGTAGAAGTATTTGCATACAATACATTATTTGTAAAAACAGGAATATATAAAGAAACATTACCAATGATTATTCCTGAAGGAACAGCAGTTATTGGTGATGAATTACGTTCAACAGAAATTAATGCATTAGGTTCAGCAGATTCTGTAACTACTCTTGCACACACAACATTAACACTTAATGGATTATTACATATTAAATCTATTATTGATGATATTATTACTAATAATGCAATTACAAAAACTGCGGCAAGTCCCCATTTAACAATGGATGCTTATAGTGCCGCTGATGCTAGTAGAACATTAGGAACATACACAGGTGTAACAGGTACAAGTTCTGGAACAGGTACTGTAGGAACATTTGATATCGTTGTTGGTGCCGGCGGCGCAATTACAAGTGTTACAGTTATTACAGGCGGTCATGGACACGTAATTAATAATACAATTACAATTACAGATGCTAACTTAGGTGGCGGCGGTGGCGCAAACTTTACAATGGATGTTGCAACAGTTGGTACAGGTAATGTAAAAACACAAGACGTAGCATTACCGGCAGGTTCAGCTGGGGCAGGCACAAGAGCACAACAATTATTCCAAGACATTCATGATAAAATTAACATTGAAGTATTTGGTGTAGGTACAGAACCAAAATTAACAGGTAAAACTGGAAGAGATGCAACACAAGGTTATGTTGATGCAAGATTAAGAATTCTTGAAAATTTAGATTTTATTGCTGACGAAGTTGTAGCATACTTACAAACAACTTATACTAGTGTTTACGATTTTACTAAAGATGCAAAATGTAGAAGCGATATGAAAGCATATCTAGATGCAGTTCTACATGATATGGAAAATTATGGAAATTACAAATCATTCTTATATGGACGATGGTCTTCAAACGCTGTTAAAGGTTCGAAGCACGAAGATATGTATTATTGCCATAACGCAACTGGAATACGTAATCAAACATTAAAAGGATTAAAAGGTACATTTTATAAAGCAAGTGTTACAACAACAGTTGCACATGGTAAAGAAAACGGAGAGTTAATTGAAATTAGAGATTTGAGCGTTGGTTGTTCATTAGGTACTAAAACATATCCATTAGCTCCTACAGTTTTTACTCCATCGGCGGCAACATTTGATCCGGCAACAGGAGTAATGGAATTAACTATTGGTACTCACGCTTTAACAACTGATCATTTCATTAAAATTGCTCCATTAGGGTTAACATTTACTTGTGCTCACGATAGCCATGCAACAAACCATAGCTATCCGAGATCAGGTGGAGCTGACACAGTATATAATAAATCAGTTGCAATTACGGCTGTAAGTGCGACAACAATTACAGTAAACGTTGGAACATCAAGTAATACAACGGCACATACTTTTGTAAGTGCTACTACTAATAGTATAACACATGATGTATCTGGATTTACAGTTTTAGGAAGTGGCTTAACAGGAACTGCATTTGAAATTGACATTGGAACAAGTGGTATTGCACAAACTTATGTTAGTGGTGGTACAGTTGTTAAATCCGATGGAACTAGATTAGCAATAACAGGATTTTCTTATGTTATAGGCACAGGTATTGCTACAATTACTACAGCAACACATAGCTTATCAGCAAGTAATGTAGTAAATGTATACGGTATAGTAACAAGTTGTGCATATGGAACTAAAGTTTATCCACAAATGGCAAATTCAGGAACATATCCTGTAACTAGAAAAGTTAGCGATACAGAACTTAACTTCTTCTTACCAGATAGTGATGTTGATGACCATGCTTGGTTAAGTGGTGGTACAGTTAAAACAGCAACAATTACTAATGTAGGTAGTGCAACAAATATTACAGCATTTAACTATGCAAATACTAGTGGATATACAACTGTTACATCTACAGCACACGGATTAGCTATAGGCGACTATGTAAGAATTCAAAGTGTAAAAGTTTCTTGTACACAAGGCTCAAAAGTTTATCCTGATCCACATACAAGTTCAGCAGTCTTTATAGTTTACGATGTTATTGATGCTAATACTTTTGCTTTCGGAATGGATAAGAGTACATTCGTTCATACTTATGATAGCGGTGGTACTGTACAAAAAGTTACATATACAGCAACAGATTCTAAAACAGTAGCTGGATTTAGATATTCACCAAAAGGACTTGAAAATGATTACGGAACAAAACGTCCAAACTCAGGTGCTTTTGTATCGTTAGACCCAAGTTGGGGACCAAATGATAAAGAAGCGTTCATTCACTTAAAATCACCTTATATACAAAACGTTACTAACATAGGTGAAAAATGTGTTGGATTAAAAATTGATGGTGACTTACACTCAGGTGGACTTGATTCTTTTGTTGCAAACGACTTTACACAAATTGATGACGAAGGTATTTCTATATGGTGTACTAACTTAGGTAGAGTAGAACTTGTTTCGGTCTTTACATACTATGGACACATTGGATACCTTGCAGAAAACGGCGGAAAAATTCGTGCTACAAACGGAAATAACTCCTACGGAGATTTTGGGTCAGTATCAGAAGGTATTGACTTAACAGAAGAGGCAATTGTAGCATACGTTGATAATAGATCATACCAAGCAATAATTGGTAATGTTATAGTTGACAATAATAAAATTATTGCAGTTGAATATACTAATGCAGGACGTGATTATGTAACAGGAAATACAACTTATCTATTCTCAGGAGATGGTTATGGTATCACAGGTACAACTGCGGCAACTGTTACTGGCGGCGTTATGCAAGTTAGACTAACTGGTAGTTCAAGTACATTTGGTGGTGCAGATTATATTACAGCTGGTAATACAATTCAAGCTGGAACAGATACACAAATTACATTATCAAATACTGATACTGCTATAAGTTCAGCATACATCGGAATGGCAATTGTACTTACAAGTGGTAAAGGTGCAGGACAAATTGCATACATTGATACATATAACGCGGCAACAAAAGTTGCTACAGTTAAAAAACCAAGCGACGATACTGCTGGTTGGAATCATATGACTGGCGCGACAATTGAAACATTATTAGATAACACAACAACTTATAGTGTTGAACCGAGAGTAACATTTTCTGCTCCAGGAGGAGACGGATCAACAGCAACATCATCAGCTAAAGGTAGAACAAAAGTTGTAGATGGAAAAATAGTTGAAGTTAGACTTTATGATCCAGGTGCAAGTTATGTATCAACACCAACTGTTACATTTACAGATCCTAATAATACAGCAGATGCGACATACGAAGTTTATATCGGTGATAATGTATTAACACAACCTACATTTACTGATGCAGGAACAGGATGGACAACTGTAAGTGCTACTGTACTTGATTCAGGACAGACAAAAAATATTACAGGTGTAACATATACAGCTAACCCATTTGCAGTAATATTACTTGAAGCAAATAAAGAATATATTAAAGATGAAGTTACAGCCTGGATTGATTCTCAAATTGCAGGTGGTAGTAATCCAAGTCTATGGGATGACTTTGTACATGATAAAGTTAAATGTGAAAGAGATATTGGGTACCTAGTTGATGCATTCGTTCATGATATAAAATACGGAAGTAACAGAGATACAGTTACAGCCGCTCGAAGATATTGGATCGGAACTAACTTTGTTGGTGGTGAAGCACCTCAAATAGTTGCGGCATACGAACAAATGAGAACTATTATTTTAGATTATATCTTAGATAATACTGCATATACTTCATTACAATCTGAGACTACACAAACTACAAATGGTAACAACGGTGAAGCAGTAGCTCAAACTAGATGCGGTGAATTAATTACAATCATTACACAAGTTGTTACACACGGACTATCAGTAATACCAGCAAGTGGTAGCGATGGTATTGTAGATATTACTGTTACAGGACATAGTATTTTAGGTAAATCCAAAATAGCAATTTCAGATATTGTAGGAACAAACCAATTAAACAACAATAGTTTTTATGTTGGTGTTGTTGATGTTGATACTTTAAGATTATACATTGATGAAAACTTATTATATCCAGTAGTAGGAGATACTTTCTCTGCATATATTTCCGATGGTACAATTACTTATGGTGGTGGTTATAGAGAACAAAAACAAGATGGAAAATATTTACAAGTTGAATCAATGTTAGCAATTCCTCAATCAGGAGCAAATGTTGAATTTGATAGTGTACCAAATACTTGGTTTAAATTAGTTTCAGTTACAAACTTAACAGGAAGTAAACCTTACTCTGCACTATTACAATTAAGTCCAAACGTAGAGATTCCACAATCACCACTACATGGTGAAAAGATAACAATTAGAATTCGATATAGTCAAGTACGACTAACTGGACACGACTTTTTGGATGTTGGTACTGGTAACTTTATTAGTACAAATTATCCAGGAATACCACAGAGACCATCAGATCAATTAGATGAAACTGTTGATAGTGGTGGTGGGCGTGTGTTTATGACATCAACTGACCAAGACGGTAACTTTAGAGTTGGCGACTTATTTACAGTTGAACAGGCAACAGGTATAGCAACTCTAAATGCTGATGCATTTAGTATTTCAGGCTTACAAGAACTACAATTAGGTAGTGTTGAGCTTGGTACTGCTGGTGCTACTATTAATGAATTTAGTACAGATGGCACATTTACAGCAAATAGTGATCAAATCGTTCCTACGCAACGTGCAATCAAGACATTTATTACGTCCCAAATTGGTGGTGGAGCTTCGGAATTGAACGTAAATAGTGTAACTGCAGGAATTATTAATATTCAAGGCAATACAATCACCACAACGACAGGTGCTAGAATAAATACAACTGCAACAATGCATTTCTCAGCTGGAGTAAGTGGAGCCCCTGTAGCGATGCAACAGTTTTTACTGAGTTAAAGGAGAGAATAAATGGCCACAGGACGATTAGGAATAGCAGATTTGGCAGGAGGCGTAAATACGTCTCTTTACACCGTTCCGGCTAACACTTTTTCAATTGTTAGTTTGAATATGGTGAACAGAGGTTATACTGCTTTAGCCGTTAGAGTCGCAGTTTGTAGTACAGCTACACCATCTGCCGCTGAATGGATAGAGTATGATGTTGAGCTTCTGTCAAAAGGAGTGCTAGAAAGAACAGGTATTGCAATGGCGGCAGGGCAAATACTTGTGGTATATTCCAGTGCCGTAAGTGTAAGTGCAGTTTGTTTTGGAATAGAAACATCGACTGCATAAGATAAATATAAACAGTTAAAGGATAAAACACAATGGGAAGATACATATCAACAACAGGAACGTCAAGTGCGGTGATTGTAGAGAAATCTACTACGTACACGGCGCAAGTTAATGAGAGAGTCTTAGCCAATACATCAGGCGGAGCGTGGACTTTGACGCTTCCAGTTAGTACTTCGTTGTTGGTAAACGACGTTGTGCAAGTGATGGATCCTACGGGGAGCTTTGGCTCAAATAATTTAACCGTAGCGAGAAATGGCGCTAAGATCCAAAACCTGAATGAAGATTTGACCATGAACATTAACCACGTAGCTATTACCTTTATATACACAGGTACTACTTACGGTTGGGTAATGTCTGGTACATAAGATAAAAAAGAGGACGATCTGAAATGTCAAGTTTGAGAACATTATTAGGAGATACTATAGGAGGTGGCTCTCTGCCACAGAAAATCTTCTATGTATACAACAACAATAGAGGAATGAGTAATGGAGGTTGTTGCTGTTATTGGACAGTACCAGCTGATATTAAAAACGCTACATTTGAAGTTTGGGGCGGAGGCGGAGCAGGCTCAGGAGCTTGTTGTTGTCAATGGTCTCAAGATGGAGCTGGAACAGGTGCGTATGCAATTACACACGTTACATCTCCAACATTAGCTGGGAACACATATACAATTTGTGCCGCAGGTAATGGTTCATGTTGCCAAGCTCATTGTTTAGGATATACAGGTTACAAAAGTTATGTTACAGGCTCAAGTATTCCAAGTACTTGTGCTAATGGTGGCTGTGGTGGTACAACTATGTGTCACGCTCACCATGCCTATAATTGCTGTCACGGATGGCATTGTATAGAAGGCGGAACTAACGGTAATTTTAAACTTGGACGTGGACGAGATCATGCAATGAACACACATTATTGTCACAACCAAATGTGGGATCAAATTGGTGGTGGAGTTAAATCAAGTATGAGTAGAAAAAGTACAGATTTTTGCTCTGCTACAATGGTTTGTTCAGGCTGTGGTTGGGGTTGTTCAGATGACTATCCGTCAGGTGGAAGTTATAATGCAACTGTTTGCGGAAATCCATGTTGCTGGGGACAATGGTCTTCAGGAGGAATGGTCAAAATAACATATAGTTAAATTATGGACCTATTAAATAAGAAGGATAAATATTAAAAAGGAAATAAATTATGAAGCAAATTACTAAAGAATTTACATACGATATACCAGATGATTATTTGGAACAAACAAATAATAATGGTGATACCGCTACTGCTTCTTATACAGGTCCGGAAAAGTTGTGGGTCTTTGTAGCAGAGGCTAGTGGTGAGAATAAAAGTGATGCTATGCAGATCGATGAAAACTGGGACGATAATGGAATGCTGGCACCAGAAGGTGAAACAAAAGTTGAACTAGATTGTGCTGGAGCAGACACGTTGATGTGTGCAATATTCCTACCACATACAGTTACACTTACACAAACAGGCGTTGAAACTGCATTGCCAGAAGGTTATGGAAAATACATTCACCCGTGGCCACCATATCCAGATCACGCTTATGAAAGAGAATTAGTTAAGTACAACGAAGATACAGCAGATGTTTCAGACACACCTGATAAAGTACACAGAAATGGTGACTGGACATTAACTTGGAAGCAACCTTGGGTAACTTGGGACACTCAGACAGATCTTAGAAATAACTTGTTAGATATGAGTGATAGTAAAGTATCATTTGATCAACCAGATAGTGTTAAAGATCCTTGGGTTGAATGGCGACAAAAACTTAGAGAGATTCCAGTAACATTTAAAAGAGGCGAGGCAGACGAATGGCCCGCACACATGGTAAAATTTCCACCACAACCAACAAAAGGTGGATATGCTGAACCACCAGCAATTGATGGTGAAGGTATAGGTTAAGGAGAATATAAAGAATGTCCGCATTAAGAACATTACTTGAACTAGGGTCAGACGTAGGCGCAAAGGCTTTAAGGTCTATTTACGTTTTTCATTCTAGTTGGGATTCTAACAGAAATAGTAATCCAGGATGTTGTTGCGCCTGGACAGTTCCAACAGATACGCTATGGGCGGCTTTTGAAGTTTGGGGTGCAGGCGGAGACGGTGGCGGAGTATGTTGCTGTATGCAAGGATTTCCAGGAGGCTCTGGATCTTACGGACGTAAGATGGCAGAAGTTCTTCCAAGTCAAACATTTACATTATGTGCAGGCGCGGCAGGATGTTGCAGACCAGTAATGGGCTGTACAGGTTGCGGAAGTTATGCTTGTTCATCAACTGGTTGTTGTAACGGAACATATTTTTGTTTATGTGCATCAGGAGGCGGTTACGGATGTGGCGCTTGTCACTTTGGAGCGGCTTCAGGAACATATTGCGGATGTCCAACTTACTCATGTGGATGCGTACAAGGAGCAGACTTTTCAGTTTGTGGATTTAATGGCGGTGGAGCAGGTACATCAATGTGTGCAAGTTCAGCCTTCCAATTAATGCAATCAGCACCAATGGCACAATTAGGTGCAAGAATGAGTAGAGATCAATGTTATAAAAATCATGGAAGAGGTAATGCAGGACCGGCAACGTTCCCAGGTGGTGGTGGCGGAACAGGTACCACACACGATGGAACTTGTTATTGTGGCGGCCCAGGAGCAGGAGGTTTGGTTGTTGTTTATTATCAATCAGATATATAAGGATAAGATATTATGTCAGAGTTAAAAGATTTTTTGCCAGGTTACGATATTACTACATCAGCACCCGCGGCGTTTACTGTATCTTATGAATGGAACTGGGATCATAACGAAGCATGGCCACGCCAAGCACACGGAACACCACCTCAATCAAGATATTGCTGTACTAATAATGGCGGAAAATGTTGTCATTGGACAGTACCTGCAGGAGCAAGTTACGTAGTTTTCGAAATATGGGGCGGAGGTTCTTCAGGACAAGGTAGTTGTTGCTGTATGGAAGGTTATGCGGCAGACTCAGGAAGTTACGGACTTCGAACATCTGCGGTAGTGGCAGGCGATACATTTACAATTTGTGCAGGTGGATCACTTTGTTGTAGACCTGAGCAATCAAATTACGTTGGATGTCCAAGTTATGTTATGGGAACTCCAACAGGATTAAGTTGTTTTTGTGCAAAAGCCTGCGGAGGAATTTGTACAAATTGTGCTCAATGTCACGGTTACTTTGGTTGTTATAGTTGTTGCATAAACTGTTATAACTGTTCACAACAACCTAATAACGTTGACTTCGGAATTTCAGGAATTAAAGGATCAGCACAAAGATCATACCACTGCGGAGACAGGGGATTACAATACATACCAGTTGCACCAATGGCACAATCAGGACCTAAAATGGGACCAAATGGTTGTTGTACACGAGGCGGTGATATGTTTGGCTCATGGCCAGGTGGAGCAGGATCATCTGCTCAAGCATACGGCGGCGGATGTTGCTGTGGCTCACCAGGAGCCGGCGGAGCAGTTTATGTTGTATACTACTAGGATGAACAATGGCTTTTAAACACATAGAACAGAAATTTTCATATGATATGCCAGATTCATATCTTTCACAATCTTTTAGTGAAGGTAAGAAAGGTACTCATACATATAAAGGTCCTGAAAAATTATGGATCTTTATAGATAAGATGTCAAATGTAAGATCTGGAGACGTTGGTTATAACGAGTTAGAACCTGATTATGTACCAGATGCAAATAGTTACAAAGTCTTAATTGATTGTGTTGAACATCCATTAATTTGTGAATTACTAGAACCTGATGTTGATGATTTATTTTTAGACAGCAGACCTTATATTGAAGAAACATTACCAGTAAAAAGAAAAAATGGTGAATTCTTTACACACGCAGAACCAGAATTTCCAACACCTGACCATACATTTGAAATGGCTGAAGTAGAATTTAATCCAACCGGCCACGATCCTAAAACAGGAATAGGCGGAACTTGGGTTTATCCTTTGCCTATAAAAAAGCCACACGTTAGTTGGTACTCATTAAAAAATACACGTTGGGGTAAATTAAGTGGAAGTGATGGTCATGTTCACGATGATATGCCAGCATCTTTAAAAGAAGAATGGGTTGAATATAGAAAAGTTCTTAGAGAAATTCCAGCATTATATGGAGCTTCATTTGATGTAAGCATTGATGCAGGTGGAACAGGTTATGCAGTAGGCGATAAATTTGTAGTTGATAAATCAGTATTTGGATTTAAAGAAGGTGATCTTGGAAAAGATGATGACCTTTGTCAACCTATGGGATGGAGACCAGGCTTTGATCACTATGATAGTGCATTAACACACCGTGGAGATATTCCAAAAAAGACAGATCCTAAAACAGCTATTTTAGAAGCCCCAGGTATAAGAATGGTAGGTGATAATCCAGAAATTCCAGAAGGTATTATTAAAGAAGTTTCTACACAAGAAGCAACTCCAGGTCTACGAAATCCAGTTAGTCATGAAAAAATGACACTTGATCTTACAATTATTGTAGAAGCAGTAGATGGTGATGGTGCTATTACAGAAGTAAGAACACGTAACGCATTTATGGGTAGACATATTAAAGAAGCACAAACACACGCTAACGTGGCAAATACTGCAACTACTGATGCAGGAACAGGTGCAGAATTTACTTTATCTAAAGTAAAACGTATTGAACCATGGAAATGTAGACTTCCAGATGCTCCAAATGATCCAGAAGCACAATGGGAAGGTAAACGAATTCACAGATACTTAACTGATGAAGAACGTGAAGATCCTAGTGATGGACATTACATGGAACACACATATCACCCTGTAACAAATCATTATATTCCACCCGAAATAGGCGGAAATTACTTCGCTAAAGACCTAGCTAGATTAAGTCTAAGTACTGACGCTACATCATTTGATGATGGTATTGCTGATGGCTTACCTGCGGCACCTACAGATGCTAGAGGTAAGATTAGAGTAGCTGGTACTGTTACAGCCAGAAAACAATCCTAATAAATCTAAATCCTTTAAATATTTGAACGTACACTTGTACGAGTGTATTACAATCTATTATAAAGGATAACGGATGTCAGAAAAACGAAATACAGCCATTTTTATTAACGGTGGTGCCGGCCGAGTAATAGCATCAATTCCTGCTTTAGAACGATTTACAGAAGAAAATCCAGATGACGATTTTGTTATTGTATGTGAAGGCGGGACAGACTTTTATAAAGGACATTCTACCCTTCATGCTAGAGCATATGATGTTTGGCACAAAAATTTATTTCAAGAAAAATTAATTAATATGAACTTATGTACACCAGAGCCTTATAGGGTCTGGGAGTATTATAATCAAAAATGTAGTATTGCTGAAGCATATGATATTGGTATTAACAATAAAGGCTTACGTGATCTACCTCGCCCAAGAATAATTCTTAATAGACAAGAAGTAATGTTTGGACAACAACTTATTAACGAAGTTAAAGAAAAAACTAAAAAAGATAAGGTTATAGTTTTCCAACCATACGGCAGGGCAATTCAAAATAAAGACGGCATGGTCTCGGATGGAACTGGACGTAGTTTTGAAGCCGATAATGCTGTTAGTATAATTAGAAAACTTTCAAATAAAGTTGGAGTAATTCATATGGCAGAATTTCATATGGATTTTAGTAAACATAATGTAAAAAATGCAATAGCTTGTCCACAAGGTGCAGACTTAAGAGCATGGTCAGGTATTATAAATGCGGCAGACTATTTCTTAGGTTGTGATAGTGCCGGACAACATATAGTTCATGCATTAGATAAAAAAGCTACAGTTGTTATAGGATCAACTTTTTCTATAAATGTTTCTTATCCAGACGATAAAAACTTTGACATTTTAGATATGGGGGAAACTAAAAGAGTTTATTCTCCTATTCGTATTACCGCAGATGAATTTTCAGATAGAAATAACGATGGTATTATGACGATGAATGATAAAATAGAAGATGTTATTATAGAATCTGTAATGAACGGCGTTAAAGGAAAGAAGAAAGTTGGTTCTAAATATGCAAAGGAAGAATAATGAAACGGTTATTCGCATTTGGCTGTTCATTCACTAACTATGCGTGGCCAAGTTATGCAGATTTCTTAGGTTGTGAATTTGACAAATATGAAAATTGGGGATTCCCAGGATTTGGAAATCGTGCTATAGCAGAACGTGTAGCAGAATGTCACGCAAAAAATAATTTTAATAAAGACGATACTGTTTTAGTTCAATGGACTAGTCATACTCGTAATGACTTTCATACCTTTAAAGAAATAGAATACAGCAAAGATAAATTTACTCACGGTTGGTTTAGACCTACAAATAAAATAGGATGGAAAACACAAGGTAATATTTTCGGAGGTGGCAACTTAGAATTAAATTATGATTCTAAATGGATTAATAATTTCTGGGATGAATATAGTTATTTTATGTATTCTATGAATGAAATATTACTTACCCAAGGATTATTAGATTCAACTAGTTGCAAATGGCGTATGATTACTATTAGTGATATAGCAAAACTAGGAAGTGATACGCCAGTAACTGCGGGTGAAACAGTTAATAATAACAAAAAAACTGCTTGGGGAGAAAAGCCTGAATTTAATTGTTATCGTGAAACAATATTTGAAGGAAAATATAAAGATAATTGGCTTGAACCTTTAGGAAATTTTGCTTGGAGCAGGCCAAGTGATTTATATATGTTTAGAGGTCCTAATGATCCTGAACCATACCAAGATTTTCATCCTAGTAATAAACATCATTATGATTATATGACTGAAGTTGTTTGTCCAAGTTTAGGATTAACAAATTATAATAATACCAAACAACAAAGTATGTATGAAAAAATTACAAGGCTTAAAAAACAAAATGAAGACTTTATTAGCTTTGAAGAAAGCATTATACACGATACACCGCACAAAGGATATATAGGATTTTAATATGGATAAAAAACCAGTATGGATTGCCGGTATAGCTCGAGGGCATAATTCCGGAGTATGTTTATTAAAAGACGGTGAAGTTGTTTTTGCAATTGAAGAAGAAAGATTAACTCGTCGAAAATACGATGGAGGTCCTCTTGCTTCTATGGTTAAAATTTTAGAGTATACTGATAAAATTGACTTTTTAGTTGTAGCACATACACAAACTTTACAACAAGCAGGTAAAATAGATTTTAGTGGTGATGATGTTTATACAGGATTAGCAAGAAAGTTAGGCTTAATAAGTAGAAGTGACTATGATATTTACGGTGCAGGGCATCCTCAAGTAATAGATTTAAGTCATCTTCATCATAAGTTACACGCCGCTTGTGCATTTTATAGAAGTGGGTTTGATAGTGCCGCGGCACTTATTATTGACGGAGCAGGAACATTTCTTGAATTTGGATTTTATGGTTCTCATAAAACCTTCCGTATTAATGAGGAAGGAACATTATGTTTTGAAACTGAAAGTATTTTTAAATGCGATTATCCTAGTACTTTTAGAACTCTTTATAAACACGTTGGTGTTAGAGGTCCAATGACTACTAGTGTAACTGAAGACTTTAGTAGTAAAATGTATGATGAACATGAAAATGATACTCATGTAATGCATATGACAGAAAATGCAGGCATTGTAAAAGCATACGAGGCAGTAACTGAATATTGTGGATTTCAATTTATTGAAGCAGGTAAAACTATGGGATTATTTCCTTATGGTAAACCTAATCCACAAGTTCCAAAGATATTTAGACACGATACAAAAGACCCAATTGCAGATAGACAAGTTATTGTACCACAATATCCAAATGGTGCCAATGTTAATTTACACGCCTTTGATTATCTTTCTCCAGGAGAAGTCGGTTGGAATATTGATGTAACTGAATATGATAATCGTCGAGATTTAGCGTATGCTGTACAAACAGAAACACAAGAAGAAGTTGTAAAACTTATAAGAAAAACTGTTGAATTAACTAAAAGAAATAAAGTAGTTATTAGTGGAGGTTATGGATTAAATTGTGTTGCAAACTATCATTACTTAGGCGCACTAAAAGATGAAGATATCGAAATTTATGTTGAACCAGTTTCAAATGATGCTGGAACGGCAATGGGTGCGGCACTTTATTTTTATAGAAAATTAACTAAAGATGATACTGTACATCCACAAGTAGATACATTATTTGAAGGACCAGCACAATGTTATTCTAACGACGACATTGAAAGCCTTACAACAAAATATAATGCGTTACTTGAAGACTGTGATGATGAAAAAGTTGTAGACTTATTAACAACTAAAAATATTGTTACTATTTTTCAAGGTAAATCAGAAAACGGTCCTAGAGCATTAGGTAATAGAAGTATTATTTTTGATCCTACTTATAAAGATGGTAAGGAATATGTTAATAAAGTAAAACGTAGAGAATATTTTAGACCTTTTGCTGGCTCTATTTTAGAAGAATATGGGCAAGAATGGTTTGATTTACGAGGCATGAAAAATTCACCAACAATGATGTATGCTGTAAATTGTCAACCAGGAATTGCTGAAAAAATTCCAAGTATTATTCACGTAGATGGTACGTGTCGTATTCAAACTGTTAACGAAAAACAGAATAAAAACTATTATAATTTAATTAAAGCATTCCACAAAAGAACTGAAATTCCAATAGTGTTTAATACTAGTTTTAATTTAGCTGGAGAACCACTAGTTGAAACACTTGATGATGCTGTGAGAACTCTTGCTAATAGTGAAATTGAGTACCTATACCTACCAGAGTATAAAAAACTTATAACACTTAAAAATGACTAACCTTTATGAAGATTATAGAATTGTTACGTATTATGATGTAAAGATTTATTGGAATATCAATTCTGACGGTTTTGGCGAAACCATGATTGATGATTTTTTAAATGCAACATCATTTATAACTCAAGATAGAAATTTTAATCATGCATTAGAATGGTGCTCAGGGCCTGGGTATTGGGGCTTTGGTTTATTAGGTACACACAAAGTTAAAAAACTTACACTATCTGATATTTACGAGCCTGTTAAAGGTCCTATAGCAAAAACTATTTCTGAAAATAATTACCAAGAAAAAGCACAATTTATTGTAAGTGATAATTTTAAGAATATACCCAAACAATCATTTGATTTAATAGTTAGCAATCCACCCCATTTTGACATAGACCCAGTCCTGATTCATCCGAATGTAGAGAAATATAAAGATAAAGGCTGGAAAATTCACGAAAATTTCTTCAATAACGTAAACGAATACTTGGCCGATGACGGTATAATTATACTGGCGGAAAATATACACGGGTCAAATGTTGATACATTTAGAAGCATGATTGAGAAAAACAACCTGCAAATAACCCATCATTTTAATAGCCAACAAGGGTCAGATAATAGTATGTGGTATCTTGCTATTGCAAAAAACCCTGCCTAAGCTATCCTTATGTTTTTAGGTAAATATATAAAACAAGAGGATTATAATGTTTGATATTAGTCGCTATTTTCGTCGAGGAGCAAATAACTCTATTGAGTTTAAAAACGGTGCTAACCTTAGTTACGCCGGCCCTTCACATACCTTGGTTAATTCAGGTACAGAACTAGATCGTTGGTATGTAGGTGAATTTATGGGTGCAGAATATACTATTACGTGTGATGTAGATTCAGTACGTAAAGAAGTAATAAAAGCTATAGCTACTGCTAGTCCTCAACGTGCTAACATTATTATTTACGGACGAAGTAATCTAGGGGCAGATTTACTTGAATTAGAAGTTGAAGTTACTGACTCGTTCTTTAGTTTAATAGCATATCCTAGAGAACAAGACGATTCAACAGTAATCCAAGGAGCAAAAATGATCTTCAGTGCAAATTATTATAAAACACTAAACGAGGCCACAGCAAGTTAATGTCGATAAATACGTATGGAGAAGATAAATGCCTGTAATTAAATCGCCTTTTGAAGCACAACACGGATATAAAAGTCCAGGATTTACTGTTGATGAGCTCGGTAATGTTACCGTTCGTACATTATCATATACTGTACAGGAAGAAGTAGAAATTAGTGGCGATTTTATTATGCGCCAAACAGGGACCGGACAATGGTCTGCTTTTACTATTGATGGTTACTTTATTGAAGGTACAACTACCTTAGAAGAAAATCCAGGACTTGCTTTAACTAGAGATCAAACGTATACATTTACTTTGCTTCTAACTGAAGGTGGCGGAGATATTAGTTTCAATCTTTATTATGATAATCCAGGTGACCCGGATGGGGCAAAACTATCTTATAGTGATGGAATTAAATGGACCAACTCCAGTGGTGGCGGCGAATTAACAGAAGGTGACGCACAAGGACAAGCAACAGGTATAGTAACATTTACAATTCCAGCTAACGCACCAAGTCCATTATACTATGCAGATGGAGATCAAACTCCAATAGGAACTATAGTAGTTGCAGATCCAACTATTTCAGGTATTGGATCTTTTAGTACTATTCTTACTACAGGTAATTTAACTGCACAAGGTGAAGGTGCAACTATAACATTAGCACCGACTGGATCAGGAACAGTTATTATTAATCCTGTTGGCGGCGGAACATTAAGTAACATGAACATTAATGCTTTAAAGCTAACTACGTCTGATGATGTTACTCTAAGCGGAACAGATTCTGTAATAAAAGTAAATCCTACAGGACAAGGAACAGTTGATATACGTCCAGCAAAAACTGGTGAAATAAATAATGTAGCAATTGGAACAGCGGCGGCGGCAAATGGTAGTTTTTTAGATATAACTTCTTCGTCAGGTACGTTAAATAACACAGTAATAGGAAACATAACACCAGCAACTGCATCATTTACAAGTGCGACAGCGGCACAACCGCCACAGAGAGCAACACAGGTTACTAATAAAAAATATGTAGATCTGACTGCATCAGCATTAGCAATTGCGTTAGGGGTATAATTTAGATGGCTAAAACAAAAGTAGAACAATATATATTTCAAGCAGGTATTCCAATTAAAGACAATCGCTATCATATGGCGCATGAATTAATTACGAATAATGTTGAATTTATCTGCGACGAAGTTACGGCTTGGATTGCTGAACAAGTTAAGACGGAGCCTAAATATCCAGATGCTTATACGTCAATTGTAGCGAATAAAGAATTTTTAAAAGATGAAGTAATGTCTTGGTTTGATGTTGCTTATCCTGGTGTTCACGATTTAACTTATAGTGCATCAGCGGCAACATATGATCCAGCAACAGGAATATTAGTATTAACTATTGGATCACACGGTTTCCAAGTTGGTAGTACTCTTAGAATTGCTACAGACAGTTTAACATTTACTTGTGCATTAGACAGTCATGCAACAAATCATAGCTATCCGAGAGCAACTGGTTCAAATGCACCAGGTGGATGGGATTATGCCTACAATGTACCAGTTTCAGTTACAGCATTTACAGGATCAACTGTTACTGTAAATATTGGTATATCAAGTGATACGTCAGCACATACTTTTGTAAGTGCTACTGCTGATGGAATAATAAGTAATGAACGTCATGAAAAATGTGAACGCGACACAGGTTATAATATTGATGCTATAACAACAGATTTATATAACGGTGGTAATTCAAAATCTGTTGAAACTGCAAGAAAATATTGGGAAGGTACTAATACAAACCTTGGTAGTAGCAATGAACAAACGTATGCTACTTTAGTTAATAATAAATTATTAGAAATAATTAACGGTTATATTTTAACAAATACTGGATGGACAACTGCACAAGTTCCGCCAGTAACTACACAAGATGTTAGTAATCCGATTGGTGAATCTAATGCAAAAAATAGAGTAACAGAACTACATAGTATTCTTAATGATGTTACTATAAACGGACTTGATAATCTTCCAGCAGTGACACCTTCTTGGTCACATTATACTTACGATGGAGAATTATGTGAAAGAGATACACGTCTTAACTTACAAGGTGTCGACGGCGACGGCGGAATACTTTATGATTTAAGATATGGTGGTAATGAACAAACACGTTATACTGCTAGTAAATATTGGATTAATGCAACACCTCAAATTGATGGTAATAGAAGTCCTGAACTTTTTGCTAAAAATTATGTACGTGATTTAATTAATAATT
>Ga0315318_10000042_pt1 | contig 47791 bp, 42 predicted proteins | sample M1200m3416metaG_FD_203703 | JGI IMG/M metagenome (GOLD analysis project Ga0315318, IMG submission 203703) | Ammonia-oxidizing marine archaeal communities from Monterey Bay, California, United States - M1 200m 3416 | ecosystem: Environmental > Aquatic > Marine > Coastal | place: USA: California... | reverse complement strand
TGGGCGTGGCAAGGCTGGCGGCGTCAAGTTCGCCGCCACGGTCGACGACGTGCGTACCTGCGCCGACGCCATCCTGGGCCTCGATATCAACGGCCATGTGGTGGGTCGGGTGTGGATCGAGAAGGCGTCCGACATCGCCGAGGAGTACTACGCCTCGTTCACCCTGGACCGCTCGGCCAAGAAGCACCTCGGAATGCTCTCGGCCGAGGGCGGAGTGGAAATCGAAACGGTGGCCGATGAGAACCCCGATGCCATCGCCAAGGTCTGGATCGACCCCGTGGACGGCCTGGACGAGGCCACCGCCCGCGACTGGGTGGCTGCCGCAGCCTTGCCGGAGGCCGCCGTGGAGGGCACGGTGGCCATCGTCCAGCAGTTGTACACGGCCTACGTCGAGGGCGACGCTGACCTAGTGGAGATCAACCCGTTGATCCTGACCCCCGAGGGCCGGGTGCACGTGCTGGACGCCAAAGTCACCTTGGACGGCAACTCCACCTTCCGACACGAGGACTACGCGGTCTTCGACGAGACCCAGACTCGTGACGAGCGGGAGATGGCGGCCCACGCCCGTGGCCTGCAGTACGTCGGCCTAGATGGTTCTGTGGGTGTCATCGCCAACGGCGCTGGCCTGGCCATGTCGACGGTTGACGTGGTCAACCAGGTGGGGGGCAGCCCGGCCAATTTCCTGGACATCGGTGGCGGCGCCAACGCCGACGTCATGGCCGGGGCGTTGGAGGTCATCAACAACGACCCGGCGGTGCGGTCCATCTTCATCAACATCTTCGGTGGGATCACCCGGGGCGAGGAGGTGGCCAACGGCATCGTGGGTGCCCTAGAGCGAGTCGACATCGGCGCCCCGATCGTCATCCGGCTGGACGGCACCAACGCCGACGAGGGTCGGGCCATCCTCGAACCCCACCTGTCCGATGAGCTGCAGATGGCGCCGACCATGCTGGAGGCGGCCCGGCAGGCCGTGGAACTAGCGGGCACAGCGACACCGAGCAGCCGGGAAGGGAGCGACCAATGAGCATCTTTGTCGATGCTGACACCAGAGTCGTCTACCAGGGGCTTACCGGTAGCCAGGGTCGCTACTACGGCCTGCTGAACCGGGATTACGGCACGCAGGTCGTGGCCGGCACCAATCCCCGTAAGGCGGGGACCGACGTGGACGGCATCCCCGTGTACGCCTCGGTGACCGAGGCGGTCGCCGAGACCGGGGCTACAGCGTCGTGCATCTTCATCCCGGCCCCAGGTGTACGCGATGCCGTGCTGGAGGCCGCCGAGGGCGGTGTGGAGTTCATCGTGGCCATCACCGAGGGCGTCCCAGCCCATGACGAGGCTGAGTTCTACAACCGCCTGAAGCGTGACCATCCCGGCGTGCAGTTACTGGGTCCCAACTGCCCGGGGATCATCTCGCCCGGGCAGGCGAACATCGGCATCACTGCCGGCCACATTGCTCTGCCCGGTGGTCCGGTCGGCATCGTGAGCCGCTCGGGCACACTGACGTACCAAGCACTGTACGAACTCAAGCAGAAGGGCATCGGTTGCACCACGTGCGTGGGTATCGGCGGTGACCCCGTCCCTGGCACGTCGTTCATTGACTGCCTGCGTGCCTTCGAGGCTGATTCTGAAACGAAGGCCGTGATGATGATCGGTGAGATCGGGGGGTCGGCCGAGGAGGAGGCCGCCGAGTTCATTGCCGAACACATGACCAAGCCGGTGTCGGCCTACGTGGCCGGTGTCACGGCACCGGCCGGCAAGAAGATGGGCCACGCAGGGGCCATCGTCTCAGGTGGTAGAGGCACCGCGGCGGCCAAGATGGACGCACTGCGCGACGCCGGGGTTCGGATGGGTATGAACCCGACCGAGGCCGGAGAACACATGGTCGACATCGTCGCCGAACTGGCTTCCTGAGCCGGGATCGTCTCCGACACCCGCTGGTACGGTCGCCGCCATGTCACTGGCGGTATTGGTCTCAGGCACCGGCTCGATCCTGGATGCCATGGTTGAGGCTGGCCTGCCGGTCGACCTGGTGGTTTCGGACCGACCCTGCACGGCGGTGTCGCGGGCTGCAGGTCACGACGTGGAGACGATTGTGGTCCACCGTTCGTCGTTTGGTGACGACTTCGATCGGGACGGCTACTCCGCCCTGCTGGCCGACCGGCTGTCCGAGCGGAGCGTGACGCTGGTGGCCATGGCCGGGTTCGGGACCATCCTCAGTCGGCCCTTCCACGACCGCTTCGCCGGTCGGGTGCTAAATACCCATCCGGCGCTACTCCCCGCCTTCCCTGGTTGGCACGGGGTTCGCGACGCACTAGCCGCCGGTGTCGACGTAACCGGCTGCACGGTGCATCAGGCCACCCTCGAGGTGGACGTGGGACCGATCCTCGCTCAGGAGGAGGTGGTGGTGCGTCCCGACGATGACGAGACATCCCTACACGAACGCATCAAGGTGGTCGAACGCCGCCTGTACGTTGACACCCTGTGGGCTGTTCTGGATGGCGTAATCCCACTCCAACCCACCCCTGGAGGAGCCGCCTTGTGAGCCCTGTCACCGTCCCCACCCCCCGTCGAGCCCTGTTGTCGGTCTACGACAAGGCGGGCATCGTGGACCTGGCCCGCGGCCTGGTGGAGTTGGGCTGGGAGCTGGTATCCAGTGGGGGCACGGCGACCCTGCTGGCTAACGAGGGCATCCCGGTGGTCGAGGTGGCCGATATCACCAAGGCCCCGGAGATGCTGGGGGGCCGGGTCAAGACCCTCCATCCGATGGTCCACGGCGGCATCCTCGCTGACCGGTCCAACCCCGACCATGTGCACGATCTCCGGGAGCGGGGCATCATCCCTATCGACCTGGTGGTGGGAAACCTCTACCCGTTCTCATCGGGCCCCGATATCGAACTGATTGACATTGGGGGGCCGACCATGGTGCGGGCCGCGGCTAAGAACCACGCTCACGTCGGCGTTGTTGTGGACCCGGCCGACTACGACGGACTACTTGCCGAGCTAAGGGCCGACGGGTCGCTGTCGGATGCCACGCGGCGGCGCCTGGCTCGGGTGGCTTTCGCCCACACCGCGGCCTACGACGCTGACATCGTGGGGTGGTTCGACGACGAGGACCCGCCTGAAGGGGACGACAACCCGCTCAAGCCGTCGATTCACCTGGCGCTGGACCGCGTCCAGGACCTCCGGTACGGCGAAAACCCCCATCAGGTCGGGGCCCGGTACCGCACAGTCGGCTCCTCGGGGTGGTGGGACACCGTGGTGGTCCACGGAGGCAAGGTCATGTCGTACCTAAACCTGTTCGACACTGAGGCGGCTTGGCGTCTCGTGCACGCTCTCGGCGATCCCGGTGCGACCACCGACGAGCCGACAGCCGTGGTTATCAAGCACGCCAACCCGTGCGGGGCCGCTGTGGGTGCCGACATCGCCGAGGCCTACATGGCAGCGCATGAGTGTGACTCGGTCTCGGCGTTCGGCGGCATCGTGGCCGTGAACCAGCCAGTCACCATGGCTATGGCCGAGGCACTATCGGAGGTGTTCACCGAGGTGGTGGTGGCCCCGGCCTATGAAGCCGACGCCCTGACCCACCTCCAGCAGAAGGCCAACCTCCGGATTCTCGAGGCCGAGGCACCGACCTGGCCAGAACTCGATGTGCGGAGCATCGACGGGGGCCTCCTAGTCCAGACCGCTGATCGCCTGGTCAGCGAGCCGTCACAGTGGCGGGTAGTGACCGATCGGGAACCCACAGCCGACGAGTGGGCCGATCTGGTCTTCGCCTGGAGGGTGGCCGCTCGCGTGAACTCCAACACCATCGTGCTGGCTCGGGACCGCCGGGCAGTGGGCATCGGGGCCGGCCAGCAGAACCGTCGGGACGCCGGACGGATCGCCGCCGACAAGGCCGCTGGTCGGGCCGCTGGCGGAGTGTGTGCCAGCGACGGTTTCTTCCCCTTTCGTGACGGCCTGGACGCAGCGGCCGATGCAGGGGTCATCGCGGTGGTCCAGCCGGGTGGTTCGCTGCGGGATGATGAGGTCATCGCGGCGGCCGACGAGCAGGGCATGGCCATGGTGTTCACCGGGGAGCGTCACTTCCGGCACTGAGCAGTGTTGCCAGCCGAGCCTCCAACCCATCGTCCCTTCAGCCGGGCCCGGGTAGCGTCCCTTTCCATGAGTGCACAACTCCTCGCAGGAGGACCGGTCGCCGAGGCCGTCCTCGACGATGTTCGTAGCAGGGTCGATGCCCTCAAGGTTGACGGAGTTACCCCAGGTCTGGGCACCATTCTTGTCGGAGAAGACGGGGCGAGTGCGGGCTATGTCCGCAAGAAGCACGAGACCTGCGAGATGGTGGGCATGGCTTCCCACCACCTACAGGTAGCGGCCAACGACCCGCCTGCTGCGTTGGACGAGGCAGTGGCCCAGTTCAACGAGGATCCTGCAGTGCACGCGTACATCATCCAGCATCCGGTGGCCGACGGCTTCGACTTCAACTCCGCCTTGTCGGCCATGGATCCGTCCAAGGACGCCGACGGCTTGCATCCGACCAATCTTGGGCGCCTCGTTCTGCAGGAGGACGGTCCGGTGCCGTGTACCCCGGCTGGCATCCAAGCCCTGTTTGTCCACTACGACATCGAGATCAGTGGAAAGCACGTGGTGGTCATCGGTCGTGGCCCGACCCTGGGAAGGCCACTGTCGCTTCTACTGACCACTAAGGCACCAGGTGCCAACGCTGCGGTCACCGTGGTGCACTCCGCTGTGCCCGACCTAGCCGAGTTGACCCGCGAGGCTGACATCGTGGTGGCCGCCCTCGGCGTTCCGTCGTTCGTCCAGCCCGAGATGGTCCGGCCCGGTGCGGTCGTCGTGAGCGGCGGCATCTCCTGGGAGGGCAAGAAGTTGCTGGCCGACGTTGATGATTCGGTAGGCGAAGTCGCCTCGTGGATCACTCCGCGTCTAGGAGGGGTGGGACCCACCACGGTGGCCATGTTGCTGCGCAATACGGTCGAGGCTGCCGAGCGAGCCTGAAGGGCTTCCTCCGTCGGGTTCTCCAGGGCCTGGAATCGGTAGGGTCGGGCCCATGGCAGCAAAGATCACCATGGGTGCGGACGGCACCCTGCAGGTGCCCGAGAACCCGGTCATCCCGTTCATCGAAGGTGACGGAACCGGCGTCGATATCTGGCCGGCAGCTCGCCATGTGCTGGACGCTGCGGCGGCGAAGTACGGCCACACCGTGGAGTGGAAGGAGGTCCTTGCCGGCGAGAAGGCTTACAACGAGACCGGAGACTGGCTCCCCCAGGAGACCGTCGAGACCTTCACCGACTACCTGATCGGCATCAAGGGACCCTTGACTACGCCCATCGGTGGCGGGTTCCGAAGCCTGAACGTGGCCCTGCGTCAGATTCTCGACCTGTACGTCTGCCTGCGGCCGGTGCGCTGGTTCCAGGGCGTGCCGTCTCCGGTTAAGCAACCTGAGTTGGTGGACATGGTCATCTTCCGGGAGAACACCGAGGACATCTACGCCGGCCTCGAAGTTGAGGCCATGACTCCCGAGGCCCTCAAGCTGAGGGAGCTGCTGGAGGACGCCTTCGGTTGGAAGATTCGCGAGGACGCCGGTATAGGCATCAAGCCCATCTCCAAGACGGGGTCACAGCGCCTCCAGCGGGCCGCCCTGCAGTACGCCGTGGATCGGGGCCGCCCACGTGTCCACTGGGTACACAAGGGCAACATCATGAAGTTCACCGAAGGTGCTTTCCAGAAGTGGGGATACGAACTCGTCCGGGAGGAGTTCTCGGACGTGGCCGTCGGCTGGGACGATTGCGGGGGCGATCCGGGCGATCGGATCCTCGTGCAGGATGCCATCGCCGACATAGCGCTCCAGCAGGTGCTGACCCGTCCGGCGGAGTTCGACGTGATCGCCACCATGAACCTCAACGGCGACTATCTGTCCGACGCCCTGGCTGCCCAGGTCGGGGGTATCGGCATAGCCCCCGGCGGCAACGCCAACTACATCACCGGGCACGGCATTTTTGAGGCCACTCACGGCACGGCGCCCAAGTACGCGGGGCAGGACAAGGTCAACCCTTCGTCAGTGCTGCTGTCAGGCGTGCTCATGTTCGAACACATCGGATGGCAGGACGCGGCGGACGACATCGTCCGTGCCGTGGAGTCGACGGTGACCGACAAGGTCGTGACCTACGACTTCGCTCGACTGATGGACGGGGCCACCGAGGTCAAGTGCTCGGAGTTCGCCTCGGCCATCGTCGACCGGCTCTGAGCGTCCTGCCCTGAGCAACGCGATGACCCGGGTCGGGCCCGCTGTGCCCGAGAGCGTGCTGCGCCGCGGCGGGCGGCTTGTCTGGCGGTCCCTACGGCTGCACCCGTGGGCCCACGGCGCGGGGATCATGGGGGCCAACGTGTTCGCCCTGGCCGTGGTGGGCTTCACCGTGGTCATCGGTCGCATCACCGATGAGGTGATCGTCCCCGGGCTGGACGGCGACGGCGTTTCCCGGCAATCGTTGCTTGGCGCGGTGGCCGTGGTGATGGCCGTCGGCGTGATCCGGACCGTGTCGATCATGGTCCGGCGCTGGTTCAACATGCTGGCTACGGTCAGTACCCAGCGCACGTGGCGTCGGGCAGTCACCGACCGGTTCCTGGATGCCCCTCTGGCCTTTCACCAGCGCCGCTCGGCAGGTCGGCTGCTGGCCCACGCAGACGCCGACGTGGAGGTCGCCACGGCGATGCTCAAGCCGCTTGCCTTCGCCCTATCGGTGATCGTGTTGGCCGTCGCCTCGCTGGTCAGCCTGCTCATGGTCCACGTGCTGTTTGCCGTGGTAGCCGTGGTCATGTTCCCCACGCTGACCCTGTTGAACCGCCGGTTCACCCGGATGGTGGAGGCCCCGGCCGCCGAGGGACAGGAGGCGGTGGGTGTGCTGTCGGGCATCGCGCACGAGAGCCTCGACGGCGTCCTGGTCGTCAAGACCCTGGGCCAGGAGGACGCTGAGGTGGAGCGGTTTTCCGCCGCCGCCCAGGTGCTGCGGGACCACCGCTTGACGGTGGGTGGGCTCCGGGCCCGGTACGCCCCGCTGTACTACTCACTGCCTCAACTGGGAATCATCGTCGTGCTGCTAGCCGGGGTGTGGCTGGTCGACGGGGGATCGGTGACCATCGGGGACGTCGTTCGGGCCATGTCTCTATTCAGCATCCTGACCCTGCCCATGGAGATCTTGGGGTACCTGTTTCAGGAGATGCCGCGGTCGGTGGTGGCCATGGACCGGATCGACGGGGTGATTGCCGAGCCGACGGAGCCGCAATCAGAGCTTGGTCTCGAGGCGGGGTCGAGCCGGCGAACCGACGAGATCAGACGGCCAGTAGTCGTGGAGTTCGAGGCCGTGGGCTTCGCCCACGTGGACGGGATCGAGGTCCTCGCTAACCTCGACTTACGGTTGGAACCCGGGGAGTCGGTGGCCCTCGTCGGAGCAACGGGTTCGGGTAAGAGCACGCTGGTGTCCCTTCTGGCCGGGCTTGTGCCGCCCACCAGTGGCGAGGTGCGCGTCGACGACAGGGCCACGACGACCCTGGGTCCCGAAGGGGTATCAGGCTCAGTGGCCACCGTCCTGCAGGAGACGTTCCTGTTCGCGGACACGGTACGGGCCAACCTGACCCTCGGACACGACGTAGGAGACGGCGAACTGGCCGCGGCTTTGGCCGCGGCGGCGGCCTCCGGCTTCGTAGCCGAGCTGGACGAGGGTCTGGACACGGTGCTCGGTGAACGCGGGGTAACCCTCTCGGGCGGCCAGCGTCAACGGTTGGCCATTGCTCGCGCCCTGCTCCGGCGCCCATCAGTCCTGGTACTGGACGACGCCACGTCGGCCGTCGACCCAGTGATCGAGGCGGGGATTCTGGCTGTCCTGCGGCGGCCCTTTGACGGTGACAACCAGGTGGACCGCCCGACCCTGCTGGTAGTGGCCCACCGGTTAGCCACCATACGACTGGCCGATCGGGTGTTGTTTCTGGATGGTGGTCGGATCGCCGCCTCGGGAACTCACGACGAGCTGCTCGAACTAGATGCGTACGCCGCTCTGGCTCACGCCTATGAACTGGCCAGCGGTGACCTGACCGCCGGGGGCCAGGCCGGGGGGTATGGGTGAGCGACGCCGACCCACGCCGGATCGAGGGGGTGAGTGCCCTGTCGGTACTCCGTCGCGGCATCGCGGCCTCCCCTGAATTACGGGTGGGCATGCCCCAGACCGTCCTCATGGCCATGTCGGTGGCTGGTGGCAAGTTGCTCATCCCCCTCTTGATTCAAGCGGTGATGGATCTGTCGATCACCTCCGACGGGGTCCACATGGGTCGGGCGGTGGCAATGTGCCTAGGGGCCACGGTGCTGGTGGTGGGCAGTATCCAATTGGGGAAGTTGACGTACTTCCGACTCGTCCGGACCGCCGAGGATGTCCTACTGGGCCTACGGGTGCGGACCTTCGAACATCTCCACCGGTTGAGCCTCGCCGAGCACACCGCCTCCAAGAAGGGCGTGCTGACGGCGCGGGTGACCAGCGACGTCGAGACGCTCACCCAGTTCGCCCAGTGGGGGGCTATCGCCTGGATCATCGACTCGGTCCAGATCGTGACCGTGCTGGTCATAATGGCCGTCTACTCGTGGCAGCTGACCATCGTGGTGCTGGTATTTCACCTGCCCTTGGTGCCCATCCTCCGGTGGATGCAGTCTCGGCAGTTGACGGCATACGAGGAGTTACGTACACGGGTGTCGGACACACTCGGCGTGGTGTCCGAATCGGTCCATGGGGTGGAGGTGGTCCGGGCCTACGGACACCGTGAGCCCATGCGTCGCCGGGTACGGGGCGCCATCGAAGCCCAGTTCTCGCAGCAGATGGTGGCCGCCCGTTACTTCTCACTGATCCTGCCTTTGAGCGACGTGTTCGGAGTATCGGCAATCGCGGCGGTGGTTGGAGCCGGGGTGTGGTGGGGGGATGCCTGGGGGGTCAGCTCCGGGGAGTTAGTGGCGTTCGTATTCCTGTGCAACCTGCTGATAGCGCCCATCAGCGAACTAGGCGAAGTCCTAGACCAGACCCAGACCGCGCTGGCCGGTTGGTGGAAGATCCTCGACGTCCTGGACACCGAGGTGGACCTAGTCGATCCGGTGGTGCCGGTGGCCCTACCAGTCGGGGCACTTGCCGTGCGGATGGAGGCCGTCGAGTTCCGGTACCGGACAGGTGGGCGGGTGCTCCACGGGATCGACATGGAGGTGGTGGCTGGTGCTTCGGTGGCCGTCGTCGGCGAGACCGGCTCGGGAAAGACCACGTTCGCTCGACTCCTTGCCCGGTTAGCTGACCCCACTGGTGGTCGGGTCCTGGTCGGTGGGGTGGACCTGCGTGACGCCTCTTCCGAAGATCGTCGGCGGTGCATCCGGATGGTGCCCCAGGACGGCTTCTTGTTTGACGCGTCGATCGCCGCGAATATCGCCTACGGACGGGTAGGGGCGACCGACGACGAGGTAACTGCCGCCGTTGAGGCCCTCGGCCTGACGGTCTGGGTGGAGGGGCTGTCCGACGGGATCCAGACCCGGGTGGGTGAGCGGGGCGAGGGCCTGTCGGTGGGCGAGCGCCAATTGGTGGCCTTAGCCAGGGCGCAGTTAGCTGACCCCGGCCTACTGGTACTTGATGAGGCCACCTCGGCCGTCGACCCGGAGACCGAAACCACACTGGAGCGGGCCATGGAGCGGCTGGCTGCCGGGAGGACCACGGTCAGCGTGGCCCACAGGTTGTCGACCTCTGAGCGGTCGGACCTAGTGCTGGTGTTTGACGACGGCCTGATCGTCGAGTCCGGGTCGCACGACGAACTGGTGCAGAAGGGCGGCATCTACAGCGGGCTGTACGCTTCGTGGCTGGGTGGGACCCGGCAGGCGCTCTGAAGGCTTCATGACAGGTCGCGACCCGATCGATCCGGTGGCGGGACGGACGGCCGCGCAATGGAACGGGCTGGTGGATGGCCTATCAGCGCTCACTGTCTGGCCTCCGGTTGGACCGATTGTGCTGGTCGCTCCCCATCCCGACGACGAGTTGCTGGCTACCGGGGCCACGCTGGCCGCTGCATCCGATGCCGGGACGGAGATTCGGGTGGCGGCAGCCACCGACGGGGAGATGTCCCACCCCCACCTATCCGACGGTGGGCGACGCCACCTGGTGGAGCGACGGTTGGCCGAGACGGACCGGGCCTATGAGGCAGCGGGGATCGCCGCTACCCGGATGAGGTTCTCGCTGCCTGACTTCGGTGCCGCCACGGACGCCGACGTTTGGGGAGAGCGTCTCGCTAAACGCCTCGCACCTCTCGTCGACGGCGCCGCGGTGATCTTGGCCCCGTGGGAGGGAGATGGTCACCCCGACCATGACGTCTGTGGGCTGGTGGCGGCCACCGTGGCTGCCTCCGCCGACGTCCCCCTGATCTCGTTCCCGGTCTGGTCGTGGAACTGGGATCGCCCAGATGCTCCAGCGATTCCGTTCCAGAGGGCGGCCCGGTTCGATCTCGATGGGGGCCTACTGGCCCGCAAGCAGGCCGGAATCGCCGCCTACGCAAGCCAGATCCACGCCGAGGACGGTAATCGGCCGGTGCTCCCCGCCGACTTTCTGGCCCACTTCACCCGACCGGCTGAGGTGTTCCTGCTTCCGGGTTGAGCCGCGTGTCACGCCGTCACGGTGCGGATGCCCCGTGGGACGGTCAGTAGCCTGCGGAGAGCAGCCGGGCGGTGCCCGCTCTGGCAGCCTCCTTTAGGAATTCCCCAGCAACAGGAGCCCATCGTGAGCGCCAACCCCGTCCGAGTCGCCGTCACCGGTGCTGCCGGCCAGATCGGTTACAGCCTCGTGTTCCGCATCGCCAGCGGTGCCCTGCTGGGCCCCGACCAGCCGATCATTCTCCAGATGCTGGAGATCCCGCCGGCCATGGGCGCCCTTCACGGCGTAGCCATGGAGCTGGACGACTGCGCCTTCCCGCTGCTGACCGACATGGTGTTGAGCGACGATCCCAACATCGCCTTCGAGAGCACCGACGTGGCGTTGCTGGTCGGCTCCCGCCCCCGAACCGCTGGCATGGAACGCCAGGACCTGCTGGAGGCGAATGGGGCCATCTTCACCGTGCAGGGTCGGGCGCTGAACGATCACGCCTCCGACGACCTGAGGGTCCTGGTGATCGGCAACCCGGCCAACACCAACTGCCTCATTGCCATGAACAGCGCCCCGGACGTTCCTGATGAGCGTTTCACGGCCATGATGCGCCTGGACCACAACCGAGCCATGACCCAAGTCGCCCAGAAGGCGGGCGTCCCAGTGACCGACGTGAGCCGGATGACCATCTGGGGCAACCATTCGGCAACCCAGTACCCAGACCTGTTCCACTGCGAGGTCGGTGGACGGTCGGCGATGGACGTCATCAACGACCAGACGTGGTTGGAGAGCGACTTCATCCCCACCGTGCAGAGCCGTGGCGCCGCCATCATCGAGGCCCGGGGTTCATCGAGCGCTGCGTCGGCGGCCAACGCGGCCATTGGCCATGTCCACGACTGGGTGCTGGGCACCACTGAAGGCGACTGGGTCAGCATGGGCGTAGCGTCCGACGGGAGCTACGGCGTGCCCGAGGGTTTGTTGTGTGGTCTGCCCACTACATGCAGCGACGGCCAGTGGTCGGTCGTGCAGGGCCTGGAACTCGACGAGTTTTCTCGGAGCCGGGTCGACGCCTCAGTGGCCGAACTGGAGTCCGAGCGGGAGATGGTCCAGAGCCTCGGCCTGATCTAGGGCCTGTTTCCGGAATCGGTTCCCGGGTTCCGTTTCGAGCCCTGGGTCCGATTCAACAGTTGGAGAAGAGGTTGCCCACCTCGTCCAGCAGGTCACGTGCCATGACCAGCGAGCGGGGGTCGCCGTGCAGCACCAGGTCGCCGTCGATTACGGCCCGTAGCGGGTCCAGAGAACCGTCGGTCATCGCAAGTGCGGCTGTCCATTCGGCGTGGAACGATACGTCGGGGGCGTCGGCCGCACCGGTAACCACTCGGATCGTGCCGTCGGCCACGATCAGATGCCAGGTCGGCCCCCCGGTCACCCGGTACTCCAGCACGAGGGACACCCCGTCGGCCACTGTCCGGCCTGCCGCGATCTCAGCCATAGCCTCGATCCAGGCTTCGGTCAGCGGTTCAGGCACGCTTCCGAGCCTACGGGTCGCCACGGCTACGGTCTCGTCCCAATGATGGAAGAGCGTTCGGCAGATTACGACGAACAGGACCAGGCTGAAGTAGGCCGGGGCCAGAAGACCTACGACTTCGGAACCGTGCATGGCCGGTGGCGGCGCCTCGAGGGCCCGGAGGACGTTTTGGACCTGATGGACGGGGAGGCGGGCGCCGAGGGCGTGGTGGCCGTAGTCCGTGACGCCGGCGCCACCTTCCTGGGCCCAATCTTCGACGAGCTGGTCGGCGTGGTGTGCACTGGCGGGACCATCCGGAGCCACATCGGAATCATCAGCCGGGAGTACCGAGTGCCCGGTGTGATCGGCATGGTGTTCGCCGTCGAAGGCGAAGAGCCGGTCGACGGCACGGTGGTGGCGCTGGACGCCACCGGCGACGACGGCATCATCCTGATGCCGACCCGATGAGCAGCCGGGTGGGTGACAGGTTTGAGTGACCAACCGGTTCGGGACCGGGTCAACGACCGGATTCGGGCCATCAACCCGGTGACTCGCCGTCTGGTGGCCGAGCGCACCGCGTATGCCTCCCAACTCATCCCGGTGACTCAGTACGTGACCGTCTCGTGCATCGAGGCCTTTCTCCGATACCCGGCTGCCGTGGAGGCCATTACCTCGGCCCGGACCCCCGAGGAGATCGGAGAGGCAGCCCGACGGCCGGGATGCCAGGCCGGCTCGGTGTTTCTCTGGGGGGTGGCCAACTTCTTCCTTATTGGCCGCAACGTCATGAACATGGCCGACCCGTCGATCGACGCCGGTCCGTCCGGATTGGCCCGGGCCGACGTCGTACTGGACTTTTGGGCCCGGACCTCCATGGCCTACCGAGGAGGAGGCCATTTCCAAGCGGCCGACACCGGTGACCGCAACGACGTGTTCCCTGCCGCAGTTGTCGACACACTGGTCGCCGGCACTAAACCGGTCGATGAGGAGCGTCGGGAGCGGGTCCGGCGTGCAAACGCCACCATCATCAACCACCTATTCCTGCTCTACTTCGACACACGGGTGGGCCATGGGGACACCGGACCGTACGTCCTGGACGACGGCCGCACGCTCGTGGTGAGGGACTACTTCCGTCTGGGTCGTAGTGACTTCGCGTGGTCGGAGGTGGCCAACGAGGTGCCGTTCTCGAACCTGACGGCCGCCTTCGTCCTAGCCGAGGGGGTCGACGTGTCAATTACCGATTACGGGACCACCGTCTCGTCACCTGAGGACTACCTGGATTATCTGGTGGGCTTCGGCCTTTGGACCTCTGATCGGACCGCTGGCGACGGACTGGAGCACGGCTCGCAGCTCCGGCTGTTGTCCGACGACGACCTGGATCGAGTGGCGGCGGCATGCCGGACCGCCCAGAAGCAGCACTACCGAGACGTGGTGGCGATGGACCGTGACGAGCGGATTGCCTGCGGTGCCTATGTGTACCTCACGTTCCTACGACCGTTTGCCGAACTGGCCGGGGTGGCCAACGAAATCGACTGGACCTGCCCGAGGGACACCCCTCCTGACCTCTATCCGCTGATCACTGCCGAGAGCGAGCCTCCGGAGGGGGACCCCGACACCGACCCCTTCCCGCTCTATGACTGACCCCGGTGGCTAATCGCCGGGAGGCCGGTCACGAGAATGGGTCCGGAGGAGTGACCCACCGGCTTGCCTGGTGGGCTGACGACGGTCGCTCAGCTGGCCTCCTTCGCCTCATGGTCCCCACGGACGGTCCAGTCCAACTGGAGTTGGGCCTCGTGGGGGCTGGTGAGTCGTGCATCCTGGTGACCGATCACGCCGTACCGCTCCCCACCGGAGGTGGTCTGGAGGTACGGACGTCGGGCCTATGGGCAGAGGTGGTCGTCGAGGAGGTACCCGCGCCCGGTCGGGGTCGCATGAGTGTGGGTCTTGAGGCCTTCGGCATTGCCCTCGACGATCCGGACGAGGCGTGGCGGGGTGGCCCGGATCACCAGTTCCGGGGTGGCCGGGTTCCGGTCAGCCTGGACCTAGGTGCCGAGGCGGTGAGGAACCCGGTAGTTCGCTGGTGGGGCCTTGGGGTGCCGTGCCGGTTGGACGGCGAGGTGCTGGTGGCCGACCAGGTACTTGACGTCGACGGCTGGGCCTGGTGGTTGGCCGGCGAACCGCCGCCAGGAGACGATCTGGTCATGGCTAGGGCTGATGACGACTCCTGGGTCTTGGCCACCGGTAAGGCCGCCCGACGGTGGGATGAGCCCACCTCGGTGGGAGGGTCGCCGGCAGGTTCGTCGCCCGATGGAGCAACCGGCAGGGCGCCAGTCCTGATCGAGCGGGCCGGCTCGGAACTCCGGTTAGACCGGTGGTTTGGTCCGATGACCGGCCCGGATGACCTGTCCGGGGTGGGTTGGCGCGAACTGTCCGCCTAGCGGTCGGAGCTCTGGACCAGTCGATCGACGACCAGCACCAAGGTCATAGCGGCGAAGGCCAGAACGGTGGGTGACACGAGGCCACCGGTCGCGTCGGGCCAGCCCAGACCGGTTCCCGAGATGGCCTCGTCGGTGTGCTGGCTGACCACGCCGACGCCATGGGGCCACGGCCAGAGCACGCGAGTCGAGCCCAGCAGCAGGCCCACCATGACCGCCAGCACCTCATGGGGACGGTCGGCCAGCAGACGGGTTAGCAGGGTGGAGAAGCAGGCCAGCCCGAACACCGCGCCGGCCCCGAAAACCGCGGCGTCAGTCAACAGGCGGTCGTCGACGATGTCGATCAACGTGGCGTACATGCCCATCATGAGCAGTAGGAACGACCCGGAGACTCCGGGTAGGACCATGGCGCAGATGGCCACCGCCCCGGCCCCGAATAAGGCGGGGGCCTCCGGGTCGACAACCGGGGCGCCCTGCCAGCCTAGGGCCACGAACAGGGCCAGGCCCACGAGTCCGGCAGCGGCCAGCCGACCGGGGGTCCACTCCACGTCCCGCCCGGTGATCAGCACCGAGGCGGCGACTAGGCCGAGGAACAGCCCGGCCATGGGTTCGGGATGCTCGATGAGCGTCTCCTCGATCACCCCGGCCAGGAGGACCACGGCGGTTACCAGGCCGATCCCGAGGGGGATCAGAAAGCCCCACTCGACTCGACCCAGTTGACGGATTGCTCCGCGGAAGTCGGCTCTGACCAGTCGACCGAGGGAGCGAGACCCGATTCCGATGTTGCCGATGAGGCGGCCGTAGATACCAGTCAGGAGGGCGACAGTGCCTCCGGACACCCCGGGGACCACATCGGCGGCCCCCATTGCCGCGCCCCGGCCGACTAGCCCGAGGATCGACCGGGGACCAGTTGCTGGATGGCTGGGCACTGGTCGGTTGATCACCCGGCAGTGGGTGACGGGTTAGCAGACAACCAAGGTTGAAGGCGGGCGACCATCGACTCGGGAAACCGGGTAGGCCGACCGTTGGTCCCGGTGACGGCGGCGACCACCTCCTGAGTGGCCAACAACGTCTGATCCTCCGTCCCGGGGTCGATTCGCAGGACCCGTTGGGCCCACCGGGATGAAGCACGTCGGATCTCCAGTACCTCGGTTTCCACGGAGAGGGCATCTCCACCTACAGCGGAGGCCAGGAACCGCGTGGCTATCTGGGTGACCACGAAGCGGTAGCCCTCGCCCTCTAGGTCGTGGAGGCCGAGACCAGCTTCGTCGAGCAGTTCTACCCGGCCGGTTTCGAAGAGCTGCACGTAGACGCTGTGGTTCAGGTGGCCATACGGATCCAATTCGTAGAACCGGACCTTGACGGGATGACGGTGGGGCACGGCGGCGACGCTAACCCCCGCCCTCGGAGGGCACCGGTACCCTCGGCGCCGTGACCGAGTCCACCCCGTTCGCCGCCGGCCTGTTCTCGGAGTGCTTCGAGGCGGCCACCAGTCTCGGCGGCACCGGGTGGGACGAGGTGCTGCCGGTTCTCCTGATTTCGGGGGCCGATTCGCACTGCACCCGGTGGACGCCGGCCCTGATCGAACCCCTCCAGGCCCTCGGCCATCGGGTGGTCCGCTACGACCATCGCGACAGCGGCCTGTCGTCCAAGGTGCCGTCCGACGTGGGCTACACCCTGGACGATTTAGCCGACGACGCGCTGGCCGTCATGGAAGCCCACGGGGTCGAACGGGCTCACGTGATTGGCAGGTCGATGGGTGGCATGGTCGGCCAGGTGCTGGCACTGGACCACGCCGACCGGGTGGCCACCCTGACGCTTGCCTGCTCGACTCCCGGCCTGGGAGACGAGCGGTTGCCGGTAGCCGCCGACTGGCTACTGGAACGGATGACCGAGCGCCTGTTCACCGGGCCGCCCCGCGGTAAGGCCGATCGGGCGGCGTGGATCGTGGAGCAGGACGAGCGGTTCGCCGGGCCCCGCTACGCCGTATCCACCGCTAGCCGACTTGTGATCGCGGTGAGCGAGGTGGCCCGGTGCTGGTACCCGGAGTCGGGTCACGGTGCAGCGGTGGGGGCCTCGCCTTCCCGGCTGGACCGTCTCGGGGAGATCCGGGTTCCCACGCTAGTGGTGCACGGCACGGCAGATCCCGTGTTCAGCGCGGAGCATGCCGTTGCGCTTGCCGACGGGATCCCGGAGGCTGAACTGTGGCTGGTCGAAGATCTAGGTCACGAACTGCCGGACGGCCTGATGTCTGATCTCCTGCCTCGGTTGGCGGCGCACCTGACGCGGGCGACCTGAACCGAGTGGTCCGATCCTGGAGACTCGATCTGTTGGAACCGGTTCCGGACGCGAAGGCGACGCCCTTCCGGCGGGTGGAAGGGCGCCGCCATCGCCGGGCCCGATTTCGAGTCGGCTCGCGTCAATGTTTTCCGTGGCCCAGCAGGGCCTTGGTCGCGAGAGCACGAGAGGGCCGACTCGTTCGGCAGGCCTCGAACTCACCCGTCGGGTGGCGAGCGGCACGGCCGTCCCGATGAGATCCCGAGGAGGGTCGTAACCGGGGTCGATGCCGACGAGGGGGAGAGTCCAGATCGCATGTGATCTCCTCCCGTCGCTCGTGGCTGTGGCCGTGTCCGTCCACCTCCCAATCCCCCGTGGATCCCTGAACCCCGGTCAGTGGAGTGTCGGAATCGCCGAGGAATCGGGCGGCGTGTCAACCGTCGCGCCGAAGAGTGGTTCTGTCAACCGGATAGGCCATCACCATCCGAGATGGGTAATGGGCGATGATGCCGCCCACCGGGTCGGCTCAGTGTTGGCTGGCCAGCGCCCGGTTCTTGATCTTGGCCTTCATGTAGTCCCGGTTCATGAAGGCAATGAAGTCCAGGGAGATCTCTTTTGGACACGCCTCGGAACACTCTCCGTGGTTGGTGCACGAGCCGAAGAACTCCTCCATGGTCTCGACCATGGCCTCGGTACGGCTCCACCGCTCGGCTTGGCCCTGAGGCAGGAGTCCGAGGTGGCCGATCTTGGCCGACGTGAATAACTGGGCTGCCGAGTTCGGGCAGGCGGCCACGCAGGCACCGCAACCGATACACGCCGCGGCATCGAACGCCATGTCGGCGGCCACCTTGGGCACCGGCGTGAGGTTGGCGTCTGAGGCCGCACCGGTGTTGACCGAGATGTAACCCCCTGCCTCGATTACGCGGTCCAGCGGTGAGCGATCCACCGCCAGGTCGCGGACCACCGGGAAGCCGGCGGCCCGGAACGGTTCGACGACTATCTCATCGCCATCCCGAAACTCTCGCATATGCAGTTGGCAGGTTGCCGTGGCCTTCTGCGGGCCATGGGCCCGCCCGTTAATCATCACTCCGCATGTGCCGCAGATGCCCTCGCGGCAGTCGCTTTCGAAGGCCACCGGTTCGGCGCCCGAATCGTTGAGGTACTCGTTCAACTGGTCGAGCATCTCGAGGAACGAGGCGTCGGTGCTGATCGTCTGCTGGTAGACCTCGAACCGACCGGCGTCACCCAGCGTGGTCTGGCGCCAGACCTTGAGAGTTACGTTGATGATGTCGCCATGTTCTGAGGAATTGGCTCGTGAAGACATGTTGTGCTTCCTCTCTTCCCTGGCCCAGGCCTACTTGTAGGAACGCTGGGCCAGCGCCACGTTCTCGAAGGTCAGTTCCTCGCGGTGGCGGGTCTGGGGCATGCCCTCCCCATTCCACTCCCAAGCCGCCACGTGGGCGAAGTTCTCATCGTCGCGTTGGGCCTCACCCTCTGCTGTTTGGTGTTCCTCGCGGAAGTGGCCGCCGCACGACTCCTCCCTTTCGAGGGCGTCGCGGGCCATCAACTCGGCCAACTCAAAGAAGTCGGCTACCCGACCGGCCTTTTCGAGGGACTGGTTAAGGGTGTCCGCGCTGCCCAGAACCCGGACGTTGGAGTGGAATTCGTCGCGCAGCGCCGGGATTTCCGACAGCGCCCGGGTGAGCCCGGCCTCGGTACGGCCCATGCCGATGTATTCCCAGACGAGGCGGCCCAGTTCCCGGTGGTAGTGGTCCACCGACTTCGTCCCGTTGATGGACAGCCAGCGGTTCTGCTCGTCGGTCACGCCGGCGACCGCCTCGGTAAACACCGGGTCGTCGGTGGGCACCGCCGACTGGCCGAGCAAGTCGGCCAGATCGTCGCCAATGGTGTACGGCAGTACGAAGTATCCGTCGGCCAGGCCCTGCATAAGGGCGCTTGCCCCGAGCCGGTTGGCGCCGTGGTCCGAAAAGTTGGCCTCGCCGATGGCGTACAGGCCGGGGACCGAGGTCATCAGGTGGTAGTCCACCCAGAGGCCGCCCATCGTGTAGTGGATGGCCGGGTAGATGCGCATCGGCTGCTCGTACGGGTTCTCGCCGGTGATGCGGTGGTACATGTCGAACAGGTTCCCGTACTTGGCTGAGATGGCGTCCACTCCGTCGCGAGCGATGGCCGCCGCGAAGTCGAGGAACACGCCGTTCTTCAGTGGACCCACGCCCCGACCCTCGTCGCAAACCGTCTTGGCGTTCCGGGAGGCCACGTCACGCGGCACCAGGTTCCCGAAGGCCGGGTACTTGCGCTCCAGGTAGTAGTCGCGCTCGGCTTCTGGGATGTCGGCCGCCACACGAGCGTCATCATGAGCGTCGGGTACCCAGATGCGGCCGTCGTTTCGCAGCGATTCGGACATCAGAGTGAGCTTGGACTGAAAGTCGTCGCTGACCGGGATACAGGTCGGGTGGATCTGCGTATAGCAGGGGTTGGCGAAAAAGGCGCCTTTCTTGTGGGCCCTCCACGCCGCTGTGACGTTGCACATCATGGCGTTGGTGGACAAGAAGTAGACATTGCCGTAGCCGCCGGTGGCCAGCACCACGGCGTGTGCCGAGTGCGGGACGACTTCCCCGGAGATGAGGTCTCGAGTGACGATGCCACAGGCCCGACCGTCCTTCTTGACGACTTCGAGTAGTTCGGAGCGGCTGTGTAGTTCGACGGTGCCAGCGGCTACCTGACGCATCAGCGCCGAGTAGGCGCCGAGCAGCAACTGCTGGCCGGTTTGACCGCGGGCATAGAAGGTCCGCGACACCTGGGCGCCGCCGAACGACCGGTTGTCCAGTAGGCCGCCGTAGTCACGGGCGAACGGCACACCCTGGGCGGTGGCCTGGTCGATGATGTTCACCGATACCTCGGCCAGGCGGTGGACGTTGGCCTCTCGGGACCGGTAGTCGCCGCCCTTGACAGTGTCGTAGAAAAGGCGGTGGACGGAGTCGCCGTCGTTGGGGTAGTTCTTCGCCGCGTTGATGCCTCCCTGAGCGGCGATCGAGTGGGCACGTCGGGGGCTGTCGTGGAAGGTGAAGGCCTTCACCCGGTAGCCCAGCTCTCCGAGCGAGGCAGCCGCTGAGGCCCCGGCCAGACCGGTGCCGACCACGATCACGTCGAACTTGCGCTTGTTGTTGGGATTGACCAACTTCATGGAGAACTTGTGGTTCTCCCACAGGTCGGCCACGTCGCCGACCGGGATCTTGCTGTCTAACCTGGGGCCGGTCTGGCCTGAGTTGGGATGATTGGTGTCGGTCATCGTCGTGTCTCCTACCGGTCCGGGCCTGGTGCTCGGATGCTCAGTGGTCCGATGCCTGCTCAGCGAGGCAGGCGTTGCCCTCTACCTCGCCGATCGGGCACTGGCGTCCGTCCTCGTCAATCACGCCAGCCTGGGCGAGGATGGGAAAGCTCAGGTTCCCGACCAGAATCAGACCGGCCAGGCTGGTGGCCACGGTGCGCCGTAGGTGGTTGTAGCGGGGGTTGTTTACCCCGAGGCTCTGGAACATCGACCAGGCGCCGTGAAAGATGTGCCAGGCCAGGGCCATGTTGGCCACCACGTAGAGGATGGCCACGGGCAGCGCACCCAGCGAGGAGGCCACGTTGTGGTACGGATCCCCGGCCACGAAGTTGTCGCCCAGCCACCAGCCCCAGGTCAGGTCGGCTAGGTGGTACAGCACGAACAGGGCGATGATCGGCCCAGTCCAGCGCATGGTTCGGCTGGCGTAGGTGGCTGCCACGTGGTCGCGCCCGCCCTCGTATTTCTTGGCACCGCTGACCATGGTGGTCTTCTCGCTGGCGTTGCCGCTCATCTGGCTGAGGGTGATGGCCGAGTGCAAATGTAGGACGAACATCGACAGCAGGCCCGCTCGCATGAGCCAGAGGATGGCGCCGGTGGGAACCAGCCCTCCGCCCAGGGTACGAAGCGACTCGGCGTACTCGTGCATCTGGGCTGGACCCTCGTACACGTGAAGGTTGCCGACCATGTGGACTAGTACGAAACCGATTAGACCGATTCCAGTAACGGCCATGACCCACTTACGACCCACCGCGCTCTGGTAGAGGTTCAGCGGAAACGGCCACTGGCGACCACGGGGTCGGACCGGTGCCACGCGGTAGCGCTGCTCGGTGGTCTGGGCCATATTCCCTCCTCGTGTGCCGACCCCGGCACGAGGGGAGGGCCGACTACCCGCTGGAGGGTAGCGCAGCGCCCGGTAGCCGATTCAGGGATGGTCCACCGCTGGCGATGAGTCGGGATCACCGGTCAGTCGGCCCCGATGCGACCCTCGTACCGGTTGGTGGCCAGCGTCTCGCCGTCGACGGACACTTCCAACTCGAGGACCACCCTGCCGATGGTGTCCCCCAGTTCCAGCTCGATGGTGCCGATCGGGGTGACCGAGTCGGCCTCTAAGGCCCCGCCCCACGAACGGGTGACGGCGGGCTCGCTATCGGAGGACGGTTCGTCACGGCACGGCTGCTGGCCGGGGAGCAGTAGCCGGGCGTCCACCCGGCACCGTTCAATGGGATGGCGACCGTCATGAACCACCATTACTTGGACCAGAACGGTGGATCGGGGGGCGATGGACTCCAGTGGTGGGTCAGCTATCACGATGGTGGGTGCACACGCGTTGGCCACCGTTGCGTACGCCGGCTTGTAGGCCCGCTGGTGGTCGACCAGTGCCCCGGACACGGCCGGCGCCCCATCCAGCAGACGGTCCAGAGTGAACCCACCGGTGGGCCGATACTTGCGTCGACGCAGAGCCTCGATTTGGACCCGCAGCAGGCGGTCCTGATGTCGCAGGGTGTCGGCCGCCCATTCGGCAGGTCCCGACCGGTCGGCGGGGGGAAAGCGTCGGACCAGTACGTCGGCCTCGGCGCCGTAGTCGCGGGCTAGCCGCTCCAGGTCCACGTCGGGCCACGTGTCGGGGTCCAACGTTCCGTCGGTCAAGGCGGGTGATTCCTCGGGAATCGACTGCGAACCAAAGGCTGACACGAACCGACCGGCTCGTCGTACCCGGTCCACGTAGTCGGCCAAGTCACTCCGGCGTCCGCTGTACCACCCGAACCAGAGGTGGCCGGTCGCGTCGTCAACCAGTGGGGGGTTAGGTAGCACCCCCGTGTGGCTGACCACCGGCCGGGACGGATCGGCCTGAACGAGGGCACGACGCACCGTGCGATCCAGCACAGTGCGGTTCCAGTTCGGAAGTTGCTGGTCCATCTGGCGAGGGACGGCTCGGGTCCGGTCCACGGCGTCCGGGGCGTCGTGGCCGCACCAGACCGCCACCGACGGGTGGTGCCCCAGTAGGTCGACAGCTTCGCGGGCCTGACCTGCCGCCTGACCGCGAATTCCCCGGTGGTAGCCGCCGGTCAACGGTAGGTCCTGCCACAGCAGCATCCCGGTCCGATCAGCCTCTTCGTATAACGCGGGGGCCGACACGTGTCCCACAACCCGGAGCAGGTTCAGTCCGGCGTTGCGGGCCAGAGCCAGATCGTCAGCGGCCGACGCCGCAGTAACTCGGGACAGGTCACGGTCCAGCGGCGGGACGATGGCGCCCCGCAGGAAGAGCCGTTCGCCGTTGATCGACCACACGTGGTCCTGCATCCGGACCGACCGAAACCCGGTTCGCCGCACCACACGGTCGCTGGTCCGGCCGTCCTCGGTGGTGACCTCTAGTTCCACGTCGTGAAGTGGTTGGTCACCCATCTCAGCGGGCCACCACAGTTGAGGACGGGGGACCCTGACCGACCACTCCACCCGGTTCTCACCGCCGGCCAGAGGCTGGCGGTGCCGGTGGTCGATACCCCGAACCCGGGTGTGGAACACCGCGGCCCGGGGCCGGTCTGAGTGGACCACGGCCCGGAAGGCCAGTGTGGCCACAGACTCTGTGGCCCGGGTGCACACCACCCGAACGTGAAACAGGGGGATGGGACCTGTCTCGCGCAGTCTCACGGGGCGCCCGATGCCGCCCGGGTTCCTCGGGGCGATGCCCCGACCGCCCTGGGTGGTGCCGGTCATGGTTCGCTTCTCGGCGGGATTGCCGATCGGTGGACAGGTGGCCTCCACAGCCAGCAGGTGATCCGAGCGGGCACGGGCCGACCCGGTGATCTCCAGCAGATGAGGGACGAACGAACCCTCAGTTGGCCCCAGGTACGAGCCGTCCAGCCACACATCGCCCTGCACGGTGACCCCGGCGAACTCCAGAAAGGTCCGCCGGTCAGGTCCGGGGGTGCTAGTGGTAAAGCGGGTGCGGTAAAGCAGCGGCCCATCGGCATCAGTGAAGGCCGGGCTGCTGCGCCACGCCCCAGGCACCATGACCTCGGGCCAATCCCCGTCGTCGAGGTCCGCTAGCGGAAAGTCCCGACGGAGCGTCTCGTCGGCCTCCAAAGCTCGCCACGGACCGGGGAGCATCTCAAGATCCACCATGTCCAGGTCGTCAGCCTCCGGGTGTGCCATGTCCGAACGCTAGGCCCGACCGGATGCCAGTCGGGACGCGCTGACTATGGTGCCCGCCATGATGCTACCCACCTCCCTGGCATCGACTATCGGCGAGTTGCGGGCTGACGCATGGGAGTCGGTCTCCGTTTCGGCCGAACTTCGCCGCAACGCGGTAGCTCGCATCCGGGTTGGCGAGCCTCTGTTCGTCGACGTCATCGGCTACGACGACACGGTGCTCCCCCAGTTGGAGAACGCCCTGTTGGCCGGGCATGACGTGATCTTCCTCGGCGAGCGCGGGCAGGCCAAGACGCGGCTCATCCGTGGCCTCACCGCGTTGCTGGACGAGTGGATGCCGATCGTGGCCGGGTCCGAGATCAACGACGACCCGTACGCACCGGTATCACGGCACGCCCGGAACCTGGTGGCCTCCGAGGGTGACGACACCCCGCTGGACTGGGTGCACCGCAGCGACCGGTACGGCGAGAAGTTGGCCACCCCGGACACTTCCATTGCCGACCTCATCGGCGAGGTGGACCCCATCAAGGTGGCTGAGGGGCGCTACCTGTCGGACGAACTGACCATCCACTACGGCCTAGTGCCGCGCTCCAACCGTGGCCTGTTCGCTATCAACGAACTGCCCGACCTGGCCGAACGGATCCAGGTGGGCCTCTTGAACGTGCTTGAGGAACGCGACGTCCAGATCCGTGGTCACCGGGTGCGCTTGCCATTAGATGTAGCGCTGTTCGCCTCGGCTAACCCAGAGGACTACACCAACCGAGGTCGCATTATCACCCCGCTCAAGGACCGATTCGGCTCCCAGATTCGCACTCACTACCCGCTGGACGCTGACGTCGAGATGGACATCGTGATCCAGGAGGCAACTATCCCGACAGTCGACGGGGTGGAGCTTGTGATGCCCGACTTCATGACCCGGCTGGTGGCCACTATTGCCCAGGAGGCCCGTAGGAGCCCGCACCTGAACCAGCGGTCTGGGGTGTCGGTGCGCATGTCGCTGGCCTGCCAGGAGGCGCTGGCGGCCAGTGCCGTGCGGCGGGCGGTCAGGGCAGGGGAGTCGGTGGCCGCACCCCGGGTATCGGACCTCGAGGCCCTGCCGGCGGCCATGGCTGGAAAGGTCGAGGTGGACAGCCTGGACGAGGACCGTGACGGCGAGATCCTGATGCGCATCGTGCAGGCCGCAGTGTTGTCGGTGTTCCGGGATCTGGTGCCCGGCAACCTGCACCGTGGTGTGGTGGAGGCGTTCGACGCTCACGACGGGGTGGCCACTGGCGGCGACCTGGGTGCCGGGGCCTATGCCGAGGTACTCGACGAGATCCCGGCACTGGCCACTGCAGCCACTGTCGTTCTGGGTGATGAACCGGAGAGCGGTTGCCTCGTTGAGCCAGCGCTGCTGGCCAGTGCCCTCGAGCTGGTATTGGAGGGTCTGCACCTGTCCAAGCGGCTCAACAAGCGGACCTCTGGCCCCCACTGGCGGTACTCGTCGAGAGAGGCGGAGTCCCGTGCCCAGAGCACTGGTGGTCCATCGGGGCCCGCGGCGGCTACCGGCAAGTAGCGACCGGCCTCAGGAAAGTGAACTCGCCGGTGGACGGCCGGTGATGCGCTGGGAAAGCCAGCGCCCACTCTCTTTGAGGCGGCGGTCCCTGGTCACCAGCCCACGGGGTCCGGAGAAGCCTGGGATGGAACTCCAGCCCGCGGTGGCGTAGCCGTCCAGTAACCCGTCGTGGAAAAAGCCCACCACCGGTAGTCCGTCGGCAACTGCCGATTCGACTTGGGCGACGACATCGTGAAGCAACTCGTCTCGCCAGTCGTCGTCGGTTGTCGACACTCCCCAACCGGCCACCATGAGCTCCTGGTCGCCGAGGCGATCGTGGACGCGTCGAAGGGCCACCCCGAGCTCCTCGGGGAGGGGAGCGCAGTTAGATGCATCGATCCGGGCATCGGGCGGGTAAGGCCCGATGGCTCCGGAAGCGTCCACGGCCACAGGGTGGTCTGCCACCAGCCCCACCAGGTCGAAGGCGCCGGCCAGTTCGGGCCGGTCGACTGGCCCGCTCCACGGCCAGGCCAGTTCCCCGTCGGCCAGGGCGCGTAGCCACGGGTCCCATAGCACGCGTTCCCAGTGTTCAGCCTGGTTACGGGCCTGCTCCCGGGCTTGGTATCCGACCTGACTTCCCCCGGCTCCCTCCCGGGGGGCGGCAGCGAAGACGGACGGAGCGGCAAACACGCCCATGACCGGGGCCCTCCCGCTGCGCAGGAGGCGCCAAGCTTCGAAGGTTGCCTCCAATGAGCCCTCCACGGCCGCCCGGGCGGCCTCGGAGTCGGTCCGCCCGGGCGGCCGGATACCCAGGAGGTGGCCCCGGATGGCCAAGCCAATCGGGTCTTCGATGGGCACCCAACCGGCTACCAGATCCTCGAGGGCCTCAGCGGTCCGGTCCACGTGACGGGCCCACCAGCCGCCACGACTGGAGGGATCGGCAAAGCCCCGTTCGTCGTCCGCGAACCAGCCGGGCAGCGTGCCGTGGACCAATGTGGCCCATGGCCTGAGCCCCGCGTGGTTCGCGGCGGTCAGAACCTCGCGAATACGCTCCAGAGCGTCGGTATCGACCGTTCCAGGGCTTGGTTCGAGCCGGGCCCACTCGACGGTGATACGGACGTCGAGGAAACCCAGCGCGGCGGCCAGCCGGAGGTCATCGCCGTAATCACTAGCAAATCCGGCCCCGTCACCGGAGACCGGTACCCGGCCGTCACGTTCCCAGCGGGACCAGTCGGCGGCCGGAGCCACCCCTTCGGTCGACAGCGAGGAATCGGTCACTCCCCAACGGAAGTTAGAGGGTAGGCCCATAGTCCTGGCGTGATTCCCGAGCGGCTCAGTACCGACGAGTCATCACGCCGGCGTCGAACACCACCCTGCCGTCGACCCGAGTCTGGAACAGCACGGTAGCGTCGTCGACCTCCCAGGCGTGGACATCGAGCACTTCGCCGGGTGTGACCGGGGACTTGAACCTCCCACCCATGCCGGCAAAGCGCGCCGGGTCCGAGCCACAGGTGGCGTGCAAGAGGGCGCGGCCGGTGAACCCATAGGTACACAGCCCGTGGAGTATTGGAGTGTCGAAGCCGGCCGCCGATGAGAACGTTGGATCGGAGTGCAGCGGGTTGCGGTCGCCACTGAGCCGATACAGGAGGGCTTGGTCGGAGCGGGTTGCGTAGGAGACCACGTGGTCGGGGTTCCGGTCGGGGGCCTCCCAGTCGCTAGCTGGTCCGCGATCGCCACCCCAACCGCCCTCGCCACCGAGGAACAGACCGGCACTGGTGGACCAGAGCGGCTCACCGTCTGGGTCGGTCACATCGGTCTCCAGATAGACGAGGGCTGCCTTGCCCTTGTCCCAGATGTTCCCGACCCGCCCGGTGGCAGTACCGGTACCCGTCGCGGGAATTTCCCGGTGGCAGGTGATGGCCTGTTCGGCATGGAGGAGAAACACCGGGTTGAAGCTCCCGAAGTCGGGAGTACCGCCGCCTCCCATCACCACACCCTGGGTGGGGAAAGCCCGTTGGGTGACTCCCTCGGAGTTTTCGGTGGTGAACTCCAACTCGAAGCCCGTGGGATCGGCTACGCCGGCACCTATACCCAGCGCGTAGATCAGACTTTGCTTGGAGGTCCAAGAGATCTCGGTCGGTTCGCCGACCGATCCGACGGCGTCTGGGTTGATGGGCATAGTGGCTCCCGTGGGCTCGTGGTCCCGTCGACCCGGTGGTAGACGGATGACGCCAGTCAGCGGACTGGCTCCGTAGGCGACGCTACGGTCCAGTCGATGGAGGACCCGAATCCGGCTTCGGCTCGACGGCGGCAGGTTCGCTAATGGCGCGCTCGTCGAGGCCATGGAGGTCGGGTCGTCGGCTGGGCCCCGCGACCCATAGGGCCACCTACTCGCGGTGGGATGGCACCCAGCAGGTCCCCGACCTGGATGCCGACGCCCTTCTGAAGGCCATCGGCGACGAGCTGATCGAACACGGTGACCCCGAGGCTGCACTTCGCCGGATGCTGCGGCAGGGCTTGGAGGTGGATGGGCAACATCTCAAGGGGATTAGGGAGATTCTGGAGCGCTTGCGGGAAGCCCGCCGGGAACGCCTCGAGCGTGATGACTTGGGCGGGGTTTTTGCTGAGGTCGATGAAGCGCTGCGTGAAGTGGTCGAGACCGAACGAGCTGCGTTGGACGCATCGGGAGAGCCCTCCCACAGGGAGGCCAGCGACGACCTGGCTCTGCTGGACCACGAGGATCTAGCGGGCCGGGTCCGGGGTCTCCAGGACCATGAGTTCCTCTCCGAGGAGGCCAGTCGGCGTTTCGAGGGGCTCCTCGAGCAGCTTCGCCACCAGCTCACCCAGCAGTTCATTGATCAGGTCACCGAGGCCACCGGGCAGACCACGCCCGAGGACCGAACCCGGATGACCGAGATGCTGGCCGAGTTGAACGCCATGCTCGATCGGCGACGCAATGGGGTTGACCCGATCGAGGAGCAACTGGCGTTTGGTGACTTCATGGAGCGGTTTGGCGATTTCTTCCCCGAGAACCCGCGGACCCTCGACGAGTTGCTGGAGGCCATGGCCCGCCGCATGGCCGCCATGGCTCAGATCATGAACTCAATGTCTCCCGAGCAGCAGGCGCAGATCCAGGCGCTCTCCGACCAATTGTTGGAGGACCTAGATCTCTCATGGCAGGTCAGCCAACTGGGCGACGCCCTCCATGACCTGTTTCCTGGCATGGGCTGGGAGGAGTCCCGTGAGTTCACCGGAGACCAGCCCATCGGCATGGTCGAGGCCATGGCGGCAATGGAAGAGCTGGCCGACTTGGACCGACTGGAGCAGATGCTGCGGGGAGCGACATCACCCGGAGCGCTGGCCGAGGTGGACGTCGACCGGGTACGCGAACTGCTTGACGACGAGGTTGCCGACAGCCTCGACCGTTTGGCTGACCTAACGGGGATGCTCACCGAGGCTGGGCTGGTTGAACAGATCGAGGGGAGGCTGCAGCTCACCCCACGGGCAATCCGACGGCTCGGCCAGAACGCCCTTGGTGACCTGTACCGACGGCTTGACCGGGACCGGGCGGGTCGCCACGACCAGTCGCACGCCGGCGTCGGCCATGAGCGGGAGTACACCACTCGGCCGTGGGAGTATGGCGACCCTTTCGACCTGGACATCCAGGCCACGGTGCGCAATGCCGTGGCCAGAAACGGGCAGGGCATCCCGGTGTCGCTGACCGTGGACGACTTTGCCATTGAACGCACCGAATCGGAGGTGCGGGCGTCCACCGTGCTCATGTTGGACCTGTCACTCTCCATGCCCATGCGAGGCAACTTCCTGCCGGCCAAGAAGACAGCTATGGCTCTTCACCAGTTGATGGCCAGCCAGTACCCACGCGACTACCTGGGAGTGGTGACGTTCAGCGAGGTGGCCCGGGAGATCCAGCCCGAACGGTTGCCCGAGGTGTCATGGGACTACGTGTACGGCACGAACATGCAGCACGGCTTTGCCCTGGCCCGTCGGATGCTGACCGGCCAGCCCGGTAACCGGCAGATCATCATGGTCACTGATGGGGAGCCCACGGCACACCTGACCGACGACGGTCGACCACTGTTCAACTACCCGCCGACCACTGAGACGGTGGAGCGCACTCTGCGGGAGGTTCGGCGCTGCACCCGCGACGACATCCGGATCAACGTGTTCATGTTGGACGCCACCCCGTACCTGACGAGGTTCATCGAGCAGGTCACCCGCCTGAACGGGGGACGGGCCTTCATGACCGACAACCGGGAGTTGGGCGGCTATGTGCTGGTTGATTTCGTCGAACATCGTCGGACAGTACGTTCCCGGCGCTGAGGGGTGCCGTGGGGTATTACTTGGGGACCCGGAGGGTTTGATCCAAATCCTGAGAAATCCTTGATTTCCCTTGCAATTCAGGGAATCACAGTGGTGTAATTCCATGGAAGGAACCCTTGCAGGGTTCCGGGGACCGAAACCAGTCACGGCGACCGGACCGACCGGTCGATCGATCGGTGAAAGGCGGATCAACACCATGGGGATCATCGCGAAACCCGACCTGGACACGGACTGGAAGGACTCGTCGAATTGTCTCGGCGTGGACCCCGACTTGTTCTTCCCGGAGCGCGGGGCCAGCACCCGGGAGGCCAAGGAGGTGTGCCGGGGCTGCATCGTACGGGGGGACTGCCTGGAGTACGCCCTGCTGAACGGCGAGAAGTTCGGCATCTGGGGTGGGATGAGCGAGCGGGAGCGTCGTCGCATCCGCCGCCAGCGTGCTCTTGAGCGTCAGGCCGCCGCTCGGACTGCCGAAGCCGTCTGAGCACCACCGCTGGATCGTCGGCCTCGTTGATGGCTTCCCGCCGGTTGCTTGCCGTAGATGATTAGGGTCTTCCCATGAACACGTTTGCATTCCTAGGAACCCAGGAGCTGATCATCGTGGCAGTCATCGCTTTGGTGCTGTTCGGTGGGAACCAGATACCCAAGTTGGCCCGCAACCTCGGTAAGGCCCAGAAGGAGCTCCAGAAGGGCCTCGCTGAGGGGCAGGCCGAGGCCGAGAAAGAGCCGGAGAGCGATACCGGTCAGGCCTGATTCGGTTCAGGATCTGATCCGGGTCTGGCCGTCGGGTCAACTCGGTCTTCTAGACGCCGGTCGGGGCTCGTCGGGCCACCAGTACACTCCCGGCCCATGAGCACCTTTCCCGACGATCTCCCGCCCCAGCCGCCGGTCGGCGACATGAAGGTCGTTTACCTCGGCCCGGCAGCCCCCCATTGGGAGGTCCGGTCCGGCTTTGGCGACCCGCGCCTGATCGAGTCGTTTCGTGACCGGGTGCACGCCCGCCTGATGTTGCTACCGCCCCACGATCCGCAGTTCCGTCGCAATCGCGAGCGGATCAACCGCGACGCTGAGCGAGAGAACGTGCTTATTTCTTGGGACCTGGGTTATGACGAGGAAGAAAAGGAGCAGGCTTCGGCCTGAGACTCGACTTCCGGACAGTCCAACTTGCCAGAAAACGCGACAGCAGCCCCGAAGCTTGGCTCACCGGGGCCGCTGCCGCAGAGACGGGCGTGGAGGGGTACGCCCGTTCGGTCGCTTAGGCGGCCACGGCGACCAGCCCCGACTCGCGGGCGGCTGCTCGGCGGTCCCGCAGGATTCGCCGACGCTGGCGCTCGGAGCATCCACCCCACACGCCGTGCTCGATGCGGTGGGTCAGGGCGTACTCCAGGCATGGGCCGGTGATCTGGCAGTCGGCGCAAACGGCCTTGGCGATCTCGACCCCTACCCCGTCGTGAGGGAAAAAGACGTTCGGGTCGCTCTGGGCGCAGGCGCCTTGGGACATCCACGCCGATGCCGCGCCTTCGGTGGTTGGGTTGAACTCCAGTAACTGGGTGCTCATGGCTTCTGGTGCTCTGCTTTCTGTTTGCTTGCTCTCCGTGGGAGCGGCCCGGAGAGTGGCCGCTCCGCCCTTGCAGGTGTCCCTACAGGTACATTTCTCTCACATAGGACCGAAAACCTCTGTAAAGGCCGAAATTCCTCAGGCAGGTGGCCGTTCACCTGAAATCCACACAAAGATCAGGCTCTGATCAGATCGCTCTCGCATGTTCCGTTCCGCGACCCAGATTCCGTCGTCCCCTCGGGAAGCAAGCGCATGAATGACATCGAGCACGGAACTCCGTCGTTGACATCCCGACAGACCGAGGGCCGGGAGATGCCGACCCTGGTCCGGGCCCTGCTGGTGCTAGCCCTGCTCTACCTGTTCCTGACCGGTGTGGAGCTGCTCAGCGGTGGCTTCAAGACGATGGGCAAGGGCTTCGTGGACGGTCTGTTCGAGGGCGTCTCCAACCCGATCGGTGGCCTGTTCGTCGGACTCCTGGCGACCGTACTGGTCCAGTCCTCCTCGGTGTCGACGTCGGTCATCGTGGGCCTGGTCGCTTCCGGCGTGGTCAGTTCCGGCGACGCCGTTCCGATGATCATGGGGGCCAACCTTGGAACCACGGTCACCAACACGCTGGCCTCGCTCGGCCATGTCCGGCGAGACCTCGAGTTCCGCCGGGCGTTTGCCGCGGCCACCGTCCACGACTTCTTCAACATTCTGGCTGTGGCCGTCTTCTTGCCCATAGAGCTGGCCACTGGGTACCTCTCTGACACCGCCGGCTGGATCACCGACCGGGTGGTAGGCAGTTCCGGCTCGTCCTTCAAGAGTCCGCTGAAGGCGGCCGTGAAGAAGCCGGCCGGGATGGTCAAGGACCTACTGGCTGATCTCGGCGCCCACGGCAACTCGAAGGGCGGGCTGATGATCGTCATCGGCCTGGTGCTCATCTTCCTGGCGCTGGCCTACATCACACGGAACATGCGCCTATTGGTGGCCGACCGGGTCGAGGCGGCCATCAATCGGGCATTGGGAGCCGGCTCAGGCATCGTGGCCATACTGCTGGGCACAATCATCACCATCTCGGTGCAGTCCTCGTCGATCACCACCTCGGTGCTGGTTCCGCTGGCTGCCTCGGGGGTACTGACGCTGGAGAACATTTATCCAGTGACGCTGGGCGCCAACGTGGGAACGACGGTCACAGCGTTGCTGGCCTCACTAGCCACTGGTAATCCAGCGGCGGTGACGGTGGCCGTCGTGCACACTCTGTTCAACATCAGCGGCATCCTTGTCTTCTACCCGCTGCAGGCCCTGCGCCGGATCCCCATTCGACTGGCCACTGGCCTGTCGGACATCGCCGCTAAACGCCGGAGCACGGCCATCGCCTACGCGGTTGGGATGTTCGTGGTGGTCCCGCTACTGGGTGTGCTTTTGTTGCGATGACCCGACCTTCGATCGCGCCAGAACCGCCTGTCCGCCAGTACCTTCATTGATGAACCAGTAAGGAGACCGTCCCATGGTCATGAGTTTCTTCCGCCGCCCCGATGACAGCGGCATCGACCACATCGAGGCCCAGGTCCAGCGCATGGTGACCGATGCCCGTCACACCTTCGACCTGGCCATGAACGCGATCACCGGTGGGTCGGTGGCGTCGGTGGTGTCGGTAGCCGACGAGGTCCGTCGTACCGACCGCCAGATCAACGTCACTGAGATGGAGATCCGGCGTGAGTTAGTCGTGCACTTCTCAGTCCACGCTGGTGGTGACGCCACCGAGATGCTCGTGTTCATGAACATGGTCAAGGACCTCGAGCGGATCGGCGACTACAACAAGAATGTCTTCGATCTGGCCGAGGAGGGTGTGTCGTTCGCGGGGGCTGACGACCTGGAGCGCATTCTCGGTTTCCGGGACGAGATCTCGTCGCGCATCGCGCTGATGGGAGAGATCCTGACCGTCCGTGACGAGGAGCGGGCCCGGGCCTACATCGCCCGGTCTGATGAACTCCGTCGGGAGTTTGACAACTTGGTGAACGAGCTGGTCCACTCGACGGAGCCCGCCCTGCACGCCGTGCCGCGTGCCCTGCTCTACCGGTTCTTGAAGCGGATCACCGCCCACAGCTTGAACGTGGTGACCGCGGTAATCATGCCGGTGGACCGCCTTGACTACTACGACGAGGCCGACGACACCCGTACCTGAACCTTGGTTCTGTCCGGGGGTTGTGGGAGGGGTTGAGGCCCCTAGGGTCCGTGTCCGTGCGCATTCTGGTCACCAACGACGACGGGATCACCTCGCCGGGGCTCCATGCCCTAGTCGCCGTGGTGGTTGCGGTCGGCCACGAGCCGGTGGTGGCCGCTCCGTCTACAGACTGGAGTGGCGCCTCGGCCTGCCTCGGCCCGCTCGATGATCCGGACCGGGTTGCTGTCGATCGGGTTCCCGTCCCGGGCGTCGTGTCGGCTGACGGATCTCCGGTGGTGGGCCACGCCGTCGACGCACCGCCGGCCCTCATATCGATGCTGGCCGACCTGGGTGGCTTCGGCCCGCCGCCCATGATGGTGGTGGCTGGCATCAATCGAGGCCCCAATACCGGACGGTCCACCTTGTTCTCTGGAACCATCGGTGCGGTCCTGGCCGGAGAACGATTCGGTTGGTCGGGCATGGCAGTCAGCGCGGACGTCCCAGTGACCGGTGGGACCGGTGCCGTCGGGATCCCGGGTCACGTGCATTGGGAGACGGCCGCCGCAGTGGCCCAGGTGGTCTTGCCGTGGTTAGTCGACGCGCCACAGCGGACGGTCCTCAACCTGAACGCGCCGGATGCTCCGGTAGCTGAACTGCGGGGCATCCGGTGGGCCAGTTTGGCGCCGGTTGGTGGTGTCCGCACGACGGTCACCGGCCGTGATGACACTGGCCTGGACCTGGACCTCGTCTCCAACGACGAATCGATGCCCGACGATTCGGACACCGCCCTGGTACGGGCCGGTTGGGCCACGGTCACACCGATAGTGCCCACGGCGGCGCTGGAGATGGACCTGCCGTTGGCCGAGTGGGAGCGGGCCGTCAATCGGGGAGACTGAGTTGGTGGAGGTCTTCTTCGAATTCGTCGTGGTTATACCGATCCCCATCCTGATTGGGGCGGCGTCCGTCGTGCTGATGGCAGGTTGCTCGTGGGGCGGTCTGTTGGTCGGCACGGTCGCAGAGACAGCGCACCGCAACGCCATAGCTGACGCCCTGAATGGCGATCGGTACGAACCCTCGTTGGGAGCGCGGTGAACGCGAGACCCCCTGGCTACCTGTCCAGCCCATTCGCCCGGTTCGGTCGAACCCACGGTCTAGGGGCCATGTCGGACGCCATGTTGGCCGTCGCCCTAGCCGGTTCGATCTTCTTTTCCATCGACCCCGATGCGGCTCGTTGGCGAGTCGCCCTCTACCTGGTGCTAACCATCGCCCCGTTCGCTGTAGTCACCCCACTGCTGGGGCCACTGGTGGACCGGGTCCGCGGCGGTCGGCGGGGGATGATCATGACCTCGATCTTGGTTCGGGGACTCATCGCCTGGCAGATGATCGAACACATCGACGGGCTACTCCTGTTCCCCCTGGCCTTCGGGTTGTTGGTGATGCAGAAGACCTACTCCATCGCCAAGAGCGCGGTGGTGCCGTCACTGGTGCGTAACGACATCGAATTGGTGGAGGCCAACGCCAAGCTGGCCATGGTGAGCTCGGTGTGTTCGATGGTGGGCGCGGGGATCGGCGGCATAGCGCTGCTGATCAGTTCATCGGCGCCCGCCGTGGTGGCGGTGGTCGGCTATGTCCTGGCTCTTATGACGGCCATCTTGGTACCCAAGGTGCTAGTGGCATCGTCTCCGGCCTCGGCCGGCGAGCGGGCCGTGTTGCGTCAGCGGGGGATCTTGACCGCGTCGATGGCGGTGGGGGTGTTGCGCGCCGCCGTTGGGTTTACCTCGTTCCTATTGGCCTTCGAGTTTCGGGGCGGGGGCGACGGCGTGTCTATTGACGTGGCCGGTCGGGCGGCGGGTGCCGGGGCTGGGGTGGTACGAGGTGAATCCGAGCTGGCCGGTGCAGCGGCACCCGCATGGCACTTTGGGCTGGTCCTGGCCGCCGCGGGTCTGGGAGCGTTCCTGGCCGCCCAGTACTCACCGATGTTGCGTCGTCGGCTGCTCGAAGAGCGGATCATTCGTGGCGTGCTATTCGTAGGAGTCACACTGTCCGGCCTGGCCGTCTGGCTGGGCGGCCTTTGGGGAGCGGTCCTAATCGGCGGCACGGTTGCCATGTGTAGCGGTGTGGCCAAGCTGGCCTTCGATTCGCTGGTCCAACGTGACGCCCCGGGGACCAATCATGGTCGTTCGTTCGCCAGGTTCGAGGGCCGATTCCAGCTGGCGTGGGCGGTCGGAGCGTTTCTGGCAGTGTTCCTGCCCGTATCGATTGAAGTCGGCTACCTAATCGTCGCCGTACTCTTCGCAATGGGTCTCACCTGGTTCGGATTGGCATCGCCGCCGACTCCGAGGATTCAGACCCCGGACGAACCGGACCGGCCCGACGGTCAGCTCGGGTTCTGGCGACGCGGGGAACTCGGCGAGGACTGACATCCGGCCGGGTAGTGAGTCGGATCAGGCGTCGGGTGGCAACTCGAGACGGGCCAGCCATAGGCCGGGGGCGTCTATCTCCGAGGGAGTGGGCAGGTTCTGGCCCTCCTGCCACAGGAGGGCCAGGCCGTCATCACCGGCTCGCTCCAGTACACCGGCCACGAAGGCTGTACCCCGGTCGACCTGCTCCTGGGTGAGGTTCAGGCCAAGAATGCGCTCCACGAACCGGTCGGCATCGCTGGTGGTGACTCGCCGGCGACGGACCGCCTCGGTTACCTGACCGTAGGAGGCGATCAGTCCCGCACCCACGGCGTCCATTACGTGGTCGACCACGCCAATCACTACCGCTACCAGTGCCTCGAGGCGTGGGAGGAGTGCTTCTTGTTCTGGTGAGCGCACCGCCCCAAGGACGGCCTCGGGGTCGAGGGCGTCCTGAAGTCTGGCCAGCAGTTCGGGTCCGGTGGTCGGATCCAATACTGCCGCGGGGTCGAGGTTCAAGCCCAGGTCCAGTCCGAGTCGGTCACCCAACTCAGACGGGTCGTTGCGGAACGCACCGGCGTGTCGGGCCAGTAGGTCGCCGATGGCGTCGCGGACGTGGGGCACGCCGAGCACTGCGTGGTGGGCCGTCTCGTGCAAGCAGACCCACAACCGTAAGTCGTCAGCTGGGAGGCTCCAATCGGTACTGAACGCCTCGACGTTGGGGGCCACCACGAGCAGGGTGTCGGCGTCGGGCCCACTGGTTGGGCGGGGGATGGGTAGGTCGTAGGTACCGAGGCTCCGCAGGGCGAGACGACCGACCATCGTCCCGGTGGTCATCCCGGCCACCATCGGGGCCATGGCGGCCATCAGGCCCGACAGCCAGCCGAGGGTCTGTTGGGTGCGAGGGTCGTCCGGGTCGAAGCGTTCTCCATCGATTTCTAGGGTCGGGTCGGGACCCAGATCAGAGGTCAGGTCGGTAGGTAGTTGGGTCATCTTCGATAGGTACGGCCGGTAGGCGTCAACCGACGTTGACGCCCACACGGTGCGGGTCACCGGTCGGACCGACAGCGTCCCCTTGCGGGCCACGCTGAGGCCGGTGCAGGCTGCCACCTGGAGTTCGGCAACGCGGAGGAGGGACTCATATTCCATCCGGATCACGGGGTCGACGTTGGGTTCGCTGGTGCCCTCGGATGCGATGGCCATAGCGATCTGGCGGGCCGGGTCGGCGCCCGATTGGCCCGTTCCGGGCAAGCCCATGCTGGGGAATCTCCCGCCGAATGCCCGGCTGAATACGGCAAATGGATCCTCTGGTGGATCGTCGGGGCTCACGGGGGCACTCTATGTGCATGGTTTCCATGGAGTTCCGCGGTGGAGCTGGTACGTCGAAGGACAGAGCCGCCCGGCGGCTGGGGCAAGGGGAGGCACGGTGAGTCGCGTAGCGGTCACTGGATCGACCGGGGCGGTCGGACGGGAGACCTGTGTGGGCTTGGCCGCCGCCGGCTATGAGGTCATCGGTCTGGATCGTCGGTCGAGCATTCCGCCAGCACCCGGCATCGAACTGCGGACAGTGGACCTGGCCGTGACCGACCTGAGGGCCCAACTAGCTGATGTGGACGTCGTCGTTCACATGGCGGCTGGCGTGACGGCAGGAGACTCGGGGGGTGACGTGGGCCGCGACCGATTGGCGGTAGTTGAACGTCTACTAGCCGCGGCGTCTGATTCGGGGGTGACCCATCTGGTGGTCCGCTCGTCGGCCATGGTCTATGGGGCGTGGCCTGACAACCCGGTGCCACTGACCGAGGACGCCCCGGTGCGCCCGTGCCCGGACTTTGCCTTCGCCGTCCATCGGGCACGGATGGAGGAACTGGCTACTGCGTGGGCCGCCGAGTCCGATGATCGGTCGCTGACCGTGCTGCGCAACGCCGTGACGGTTGCCGAGGAACGGCCGGGTGGTCTGGCCACGGTGGTTGGTGCGGCGGCGTCGATCCGGAGCGACGAGGGCGACCCGTTGGGCCAGTTTCTGCACTCCGACGACCTCGCCCGCGCTGCGGTGTGTGCCGTGCAGACCCGCTACGACGGGCCGTTGAACGTGGCGCCCGACGGGTGGATCGGCGTGGAGGTCATGGCCGAGCTGGGTGGGCCAGGTCCGCGGTTACGTCTGCCTGGTCCGTTGGCCGCCCTGACCGCCCGGGTGCTATGGCACACCGGATTGTCCCCCGCGCCTCCGGGCGTGTTCCCCTACTCGGTACACCCGTGGGTGGTGGCTAACGATCGACTCCGGGACCTGGGGTGGGAGCCCAGTCACTCCAACGAGGAGGCCTATGTGGCGGGCCATGAACCGGGCCTGCTGGATCGAATGGACGCCCGGGCACGGCAGCAGGTCTCGCTGGCCGTTACCGGTGTACTGGTGGTCGGTCTGGGGTGGCTGCTGGTTCGCCTCGTGCGCCGCCCCCGGGGGTCGGGTCGTGGAACGTACGATGCGGCCGATGGCCAATGAGACCCGTCCTGATGGACGCCCCGAGGAACACGGCGATGAACGCGTCGGTGATGACACCTGGTTGGGATTGACCGACGGCCCGCTACCCGTCGACGAGGTGGCCTGCTGGATCGGGCGTCCCGGCTGCGGGGCGGTGGTGGTGTTCCGCGGTGACGCCAGAGACCACACTGAAGGCCGTCCTGACGTCACTGCGTTGGAGTACGAGGCCTATGAGACCCAGGTGGTTCCCCGCTTGGAACGTCTGGCCGCCGAAGCGCGGAACCGTTGGCCCGATCTAGGTCGGGTGGCGATGATCCATCGAACCGGACCGTTGGCCATCGGCGAGGCGGCGGTAGTGGTCGCCGTGTCGTCGCCCCATCGGGATACGGCCTTCGATGCCGGTCGTTGGTGCATCGACACGCTGAAAGCGACCGTGCCGATCTGGAAGCGGGAGGTCTGGGCAGGAGGCGAGCACTGGGGCGTGGATGCCCAGCAGGTGGCCGACGTGACTGATTCGGCTCCCATGGAGGCGGGCGCGTGAACCCTGCGGTGCTTTTTCTGGCCGGTGGTGTTGGTCTAGCCGTAGTGCTCTCCGCGCTGGTCTGGTTGTTCAGTCGCCCGAAGAAGGTTGTCGAGGACCCGAATCGGGCCCGGGCAAATCTCCGCGCCCTAAGGCACGGACCTGGTCCGTCGCGTATCGGGAACCGAACCTCAGGTATGTGGCGGTCGACCTCAGGCGGTAGAGGGTCGAGTGATAGCGGAACGGGTGGCATTCGAGTACTGGGCGACGTGTCGCCCGACGGGTCGGACGCCGATGGTGGGTCGGGCTCCGGCGGTATCGCTGGTTCCGGCCAGTCCGGACGCTGACGTTGTGGCACGTGATCTGGCCATTGACCTGGGTACGGCCAACACGCTCGTCTACGCCCGTGGCGAGGGGGTGGTACTGGCCGAGCCGTCGGTGATCGCCATCAACGAACGCTCAGGCGAGGTCCTAGCCATGGGCGACGAGGCGTGGCACATGATCGGGCGAACCCCTGAGCACGTGGTGGCCAAGCGGCCACTGCGCAAGGGGGCCATCACCGACTTCGAGGTGACTCAGCGGATGGTGCGGCTCCTCCTGGAACGGGTCGGAGTGAGTCGGTTCAACCGACCCAAGGTGCTGATTTGTGTGCCGTCGGCTATTACAGCCGTCGAGCGGCGGGCGGTCACCGAGGCGGCCCGGCGCGCCGGGGCGGCCGACGCTCAGCTCATCGAGCAGCCGTTGGCTGCGGCGATCGGCGCCAACCTCCCCATCTCCGAACCGGTCGGGAATATGGTGGTCGACATCGGTGGCGGGACGTCGGAGTCGGCGCTGCTTTCGCTCGGTGGAGTGGTGGCCCTCGAGGCGGTGCGGGTCGGTTCGTTCGACATTGACTCCGCCATCCAGGCCTACGTTCGGCGCGAGTACGGGCTAGCCATCGGGGAACGCACTGCCGAGGAGATCAAGTGGACAATCGGTTCGGCGGTGTCGACCCCGGACGAGGGTCGGGCCGAGGTCAAGGGCCGGGAGCTGATGAGCGGTCTACCTAAGACGGTGGTGCTGACCCCGGTAGAGATCCGTCGGGCCATTGAGGAGCCGGTGGCTGCCATGGTTGAGTCGGTGGTGCAGTGCTTGGCCCAGGCCCCGCCCGAGCTGGCCCAGGACCTGATGGCCCATGGCATCTGCCTGGTGGGCGGCGGCAGCCTGCTCCGGGGCTTGGACGCGCGGATCGCTGAGGACGCCGGAGTGCCCGTTGTTCCCGTGGAGACGCCAATGGAGTGCGTGGTGTTGGGCGCCGGCCATTGCATTGAGTCGTTCGAGGCCATGCGAGTGATGTTCATGGAGGGCCGGCGCTAGGCGGACTTCGGGTTCGGGTAGGCCCGCGTTAGCCGGGATCCGCATCTACGCCGAGGAGGTCCTCGGCGGCCTGGCGGACCTGCCAGTCGCGGTCATCCAGGGCCCGGGTGAGGGCGGCTTCCACGCTATTGCCTTCGAAGGCGGCCAAGGCCAGCACGGCCCGACGGCGGATGGTGGCCCGTTGGCCTAGGCCAGCTAGAACCGATTCTCGGCCTAGCTCGTGTCCTAGAGCACCAAGGGCGGCCACAGCCGCTTCGCGGCAGAGGTGATCAGGGTGTCCGGGTTGGTCACCGTCGGGACCGGTGCCGGCTACCGCTGCGACCGAATCGACCAGTCGGTCAGCCTCTTTGGGGTGCTCACCGGCTGCCCAGCAGGCCGTTTCGACCACCTCAGGAATCGGGTCCACGAGCAGGTCCACGAGCAGCTCCGTGAGTAGGTCTGACACAGGGGTTGGTCCACCCAGGATCTCCAGCGCACGTAGTCGGACAGTCGGATGGGGGTCGGTAAGGCCCCGGGCCAGTTCATCGTCGGTGAGGGTGCCGGCACGGCTAAGGGCACCAAGGGCTGCGGCGCGCACGACAGGCTCTGGGTCTTCGGCTAGGGACCGTGCTGTCTCGGCATCACCGCTGTGTCCGGCCAGCACGACCCGACGACGACGTTCGGCCGTCTTTAGGTCTGGGGCGGGGTGGACGTGGACGTGGCGGTTCGGGGCCGTGCCGGGATCGGCCCCGGGCTCGATGGTCGGGTCGGTCACCGGGGTACCGATCAGCCGATGGCCTGCTCGACCAGGAATCCCGACAGGAAGATGCCTATGCCGATGACGGTGGCCAGGGCGACGCCTCCGATTACCACGAAGGCGGTCAGCAGGAGCATCGAGCGAATCCGGTGCCACCAGCGAATGCGGGCCCGGCGGCCGGTCACGATCCGACGCGGGGGTTGGAACCAGATGCCGAGGCGGGCGCCGGGGCTCCACTGACGGTCCACGGCGTACTCGAGGTCGCCGACCGGCGGTAGGGACCGACTACGGAATCGCCGCAGGTTCATCAAACTGGGCAGCCGGTGTCGATGCCTATGCCGGTCGGCTCCGTGGCAGGCTGGGCGTCCATGGAGGAGAATCTACCGGCGGGCGATCTTCCGGGTTCGTCGGATCTGACGGGGCCACCGTCCCATCCCCTTCGGGCCACCATGGTCCTGTTACTCGTGGCCGCCGCCTTGCTGGCCACGTTCGTCCGGGTCCCCTACTTCGTATTCCGGCCTGGATCAGTCCAGCCGTTGAGCGGGAAGGTGCTGGTCACTACTGGGCAGCGCTTCAATGCCACCGGTGAGATCTACTTCACGACGGTCCGCCAGGACGCCACCGTCAACGGTTGGGAGTGGTTGGAGGCCCGGATAAAGCCGTCGCTAACCCTCATCAATGAGGACCGGATTCTCGATGGCCGGTCCCGGGACGAGAACCGAGCGTTCAACATGCAACTGATGCGGGTGTCGAAGTCCACGGCGGTCGCCGTGGCCCTGCGACACCTGGGTATCGACCCGTTCCGGCCCACGGGCGTGGGGCTAGCTCAGATCGAGGTTGGTGGTCCGTCGACCGGGAGGTTGACGATCAACGACGTGATCGTGAGCGTGGACGGTGTCCCGGTCCTGGAGGCTGGGGACCTGGTCGACGCTATTCGAGAGCGCAGTCCGGGAGACATGGTGGATTTCGAAGTGGAGCCGGTGGGGGGCGGGGAGTCTCGGGTGGTGTCCTTCGCCCTCCGGCCCCGGCCCGACGACCCGACGATCGGATACATGGGTGTACGGCCCCAGACCCGCTGGGAGGACGTCGAGGACCTACCGATCGACGTGAGGGTCAACACGGGCAACGTGGGTGGGAACTCGGCCGGTCTGGCCCTCACGTTATCGATCCTAGATCTGGTCACGCCTGGTGAATTGACCGGCGGGTTGCAGGTGGCGACCACCGGGACCATCGATCCGGCGGGGGTGGTGGGTCCGATCGGCGGGATCGTCCAGAAGGTGGTGGCGGCCCGGGACGGCGGGATGGACTTGTTTCTGGTGCCGGCCCAGGAGGCTGGCGAGGCCCGCCAACACGCCGGCTCGATGACCGTCGAGGGGGTGGCCACGCTAGAGGAGGCTCTGGAGGCCCTGGCCCGTCACGGCGGCAGAACTCGGGACCTTCAACTGCCGACCGGCTGAGAAGCCGACCGGCTGGAACGCTGACTGGCTGAGGCCCGGTCGGCCATAGGCTAGGTCCATGCGCCCAGAAGACGCTCCGCCGCCAGGTCCACGTCCCTTCCCCCGGATTCGCCGCCGTTCCCGGGGCTCGATGAAGATCCGGCTGATCGCCGGTGTTGCAGTGTCAGCGTTCTTCGTCCTGGTGCTGTCGCTGCGCGGCATCGCCGGCTTCTGGACCGACTACCTCTGGTTCGACGCCCTCGGCCATGAAGACGTGTTCGTCTCGGTGTTCGGGGCTCAGGTGGTGCTGGTGGCCCTGTTCACCGTCTTGTTCTTCGGGATCCTGTTCACCAACCTCACGGTGGCTGATCGCCTGGCCCCACTGGTTCGGCCGTCGGGCCCGGAGGAGGACCTGCTGCGGAACTACCACCTTGTCGTGGGTCGCCGTAGGTGGCTGGTGCGCTTTGTGCTGTCGGCCCTGTTCGCTCTAGTGGCTGGGTTTGGGGTGAGCGGCCGCTGGGAGGAGTGGCTGCTGTTCACCAACAGCGTGGACTTCGGCATACTTGATGCCCAGTTCGGGAAGGACATCGGCTTCTACGTCTTCCGCCTTCCGTTCCTGTCGTTCGTGGTCGGATGGTTGTTCGCGACGCTCATCGTGGCACTCGTCGTCACGACGCTTTTCCACTACATCAACGGGGGGATCCGACTCCAGACGACGGGCGAGCGGGTCCAGCCGGCGGTCAAGGCCCACCTGTCGGTGCTGCTCGGCCTAGTCGCTCTGGTGCGGGCCGGCGACTACTGGTTGGCCCGATTCGAGCTAACCACCTCGGACCGTGGCGCGGTGTCCGGGGCCACCTACACCGACGTGAAGGCTCAACTGCCGGCCATCAACCTCCTGATCCTCATCTCGTTGTTCGCGGTGGCACTGCTCATCGTGAACATCCGACGGCGAGGCTGGGTGCTGCCCACTTTGGCCGTGGGCCTTTGGGCATTCGTGGCGCTGGTGATGGGCAACATCTACCCGGCGGTCATCCAGAACCTCCGGGTGGAACCCGCGGAGTCCGAGAAGGAGGCGCCGTACATTGAGCGCAATATCACGGCGACCCGAGCGGCTTACGGACTAGACGCCATCACCGAGGTTCAGCTCACCGACTTCGACAACCAGGTAACGGCGGCCGACCTGCGATCCAACCGGGGCACGGTGCGAAACATCCGAACCCTGGACCCACTCGTAGTGCAGGGGACGTTCGACCGACTGCAGGGCGAGCGTGAGTTCTACGCCTTCACCGCCGAGATGGACACTGATCGCTACACGATCGGTGGTGAGACCACTCAGGTGCTGCTGGGCACCCGTGAGTTGGATCTGAACAAGACCCGGTCGTGGGAGAACCAGCACGTGGCGTTCACCCACGGCTACGGCGTTGCCATGGCGCCGGTGAGTCGGGTGAAGGGGTCAGGCGACCCGGACTTCCTGGTGGGTGACCTACCGGTGTCGATCGACCCGACGGTTGAGGTGGTGCTGGACAGGCCGCAGTTGTACATCGGCGAGGGCCTCGGCGGCTACGCGGTGGTTGGGGCCAGCCGTGACGAGGTCGACTTCACCGATGAGAACCAGGAGACGCAGGCCGTCCGGTATGCCGACATCGGTGGCGAGGGTGGCGTGGGCATGGGGTCTCTGGTTCGGCGTCTGGCGTTTTCGCTGCGCTTCGGTCAGTTGGAGCCGCTGATCTCCAACTTCATCACCGGCGAGTCGCGGGTGTTCTACGTGCGGGACGTGCGGGCCCGGGTCGAGAAGCTGGCGCCATTCCTACACTTCGACGCCGACCCGTATCCGGTGCTGATTGACGGTGGGATCGTCTACGTGGTCGATGGCTACACCACCACCAACCGGTACCCGTACGCCCAGCCGGCGTCGGTGGCCGAGCTGCCCAGGAACAGCGGCCTGCGCCACGACCTGAACTACGTGCGGAACTCGGTCAAGGCCACGATCGACGCCTTCACCGGCGAGGTCGTGCTGTACGTTGTCGATGATTCGGACCCGCTGGTGGCGGCGTACTCAGCGGCTTTCGATGACCTGTTCACCCCGCTATCGGAGATGCCGGCTGGGCTGGCCAAGCACCTCCGCTACGCCGAGGACCTGTTCCGCTTGCAGTCGGAGATGTGGGGTTCGTACCACGTCGCTGACACGGAGAACTTCTACCAGCGGGCCTCGGAGTGGGCGGTGTCCCAGGATCCGGGTCGGACCGGTGAGGGTGCGGCCAACGTGGTGCTTGTCGACGAGCAGGGCTTCCAGGTCGGGGTCCGGCATCGTCGCATGGCGCCGTACCGGACGATGGTGGCCCTACCTGATGGGGAGGCCTCCGATGGTTCTGGGGCCAGTGCTGAGTTCGTGATTATGCGTGCCTACGTACCGTTGGACGAGGACGACGCCCGAAAGGAACTGGCCGCCTACATGGTGGGCCGGAGCGATGGCGACCGTCTGGGCGACCTGATGGTGTATCGGCCACCGTCGTCGAATTTCGATGGTCCGGCGTTGGCTGAGGAGCGGATCCGCAACGACGAGGCGGTGGCCAGTCTGCAGACGCTGCTGAGTCAGCGTGGCTCGTCGGTGCTGTTCGGCGAGCTGCTGCTGGTGCCCATCGAGAATTCGATCCTGTACGTCCGACCGCTGTACGTGCAGGCCGAGGGCGATAGCACAGTGCCGGAACTTGAGCGGGTCATCGTGGCCGTGGGCGAGCAGGTTGTAATGGCGAACTCGCTCCAGGAGGCCCTCGAGGAGTTGACCGGGGCGTCGTTGGACGACCTGTTCCGGGGTATCTCGACCGGGTCGGCAGGCGGTACCACAACCGGTGGCTCCGACACCGGCACTGGTACCTCGACGGCTACCGAGTCCGGTGATGGAGCGACCGATGGTGCTGGAGATACTGGAGCGCCGCTACCCGACGACCTGGCCGGTCTGGTGGCCGATCTGGTCCGTCTGCAGTCGTCATCGGCTGCGGCGATGGCCGAGGATCCGGCTGACTGGGCCGAGTTCGGTCGTCTCCAAGCCCGTATGCAAAAGCTAATGGACGCCCTGGAGGATCTGGCGGGCTGAGCCCGGCTGGCCAGTGGTTAATCGGCGGGTTGCCAGCCGCTTGTGCGGCGGGTGGCGGCGTCCGATGGGGACTGAACGCCGCGTGCGCGTGCCGGTGAGTCGGCGCTGAGGTCCTCGAAGGACTCGTCGCCGGCCAGCGCCGGCGTGGGGATTGTCGCGCCGGTTGTGGGGTTGGCGCTGACAGGGTCACCGGTCATGGCCACGCCGGCTTGACCGGCCACCTCGGCGATCCGGGCCTCGAGACCGACAGTGACTCGGGAGACCTCGGCGGCCAGACGGGCCACGTGGAGACGGAGGTCCATGACGTCCTCGCCGTCGAGACCGGTGGCCGCCGTCGTGCCCAGGGCATCGAAGTGGTGCTCAAGGACGTCAACCCGTTCGGTGAGCTCGCGCAGTCCATTGACCAGGTCAAGCAGGGTCTGGTCGGCGCTGGGCCCGTTGGCCACGGTTTGGGCGACCGCTCGTCGACCCTTCGGGTTTCGAGAACTACGTCGGAAGGCCATCGCCCGATGGTAGCGATGGACGAGTCCCCGGCGGGGTGGCCCGGTGCCTGTGGCTACCCTCCCGTGCGTGGACTCCCGCCGTTTGCCGTCGTCGTGCGGTCCAAAGATGTATCTGACGAGGTACTACCTCGTCGTGGCGGCAGTTCTCCTGGCGGCGCTCTCGTCGGCAGGCTGCGCCGAGGCCGACGGCCGGCAGATGGTGGCTAATGGGATCGGCCGCACGCCAGAGCCGACCGAGGCGCCGGTGGTCGAGACTGTGGCGCCGACCAACTCGCTGCCCGAGGGCGAGATCCCGAAACAGGGGTCCGGCGATGGTGCCGGTGGGTCGGCTGAGGGGGTGGATCACGGGTCCGTCTACGTGGATTCGTTGGCTGGGACGGTAGGTGGGACCGGGGCTTATGACCTCAGTCATCCGCAGTTGAACGGTCTGGCCCTGGACCACCCGGTGAACGTGGCGTTACGGGGTCCGACCGAGGCGCTGCGGGCGGAGTTCGTGTCGGTGATCTCCGAGCGGTCCGGTGAGGAGTCGAGTGCGGGGGCCGGCGGCGAGCAGGGAGATTCGTTGCGCGGTTCGGGCACGGTCCACCTGCTGGATGATCGTCTGGTTAGCGTGGTGTACGAGTTCCAGATCGAGTGGGCCGGAGCGGCCGGCCCGGACGAACGGGTCGACTCGGTGTTGGTCGACCTGGCGACTGGCGCCGAGGTCGGGTTGGGTGACCTGTTCGTGTCGGGCAGTCCGTGGTTGGAGACCGTCGGGTTCTTTGCCCGACAGGACCTCGTGATCCGCCTAGGTGACGGGGTCCTGTGGCCGGACGGTCGGGGTCTGGGGCCTGAGGTATCGAACTATGCGGTGTTCGGCCTGACGCCAGAGGACCTGGTGGTGCGGTTCGCCAGCCATCAGGTGGCGCCGGGGGTGGCGGGCACGCCGGAGGCCATGATCCAGTGGTCGTCGCTGGCCGGCATGGTGGACCTATCGGGGCCTGCTGGTCATCTGGCCGGCTGACCGGTCCTTACCGGGAGGCTGGCCACCTCGAGTGAGCCGGAGGTAACAACAGGACTGATCCTGATATAACGGGTAGATTCTGGGTCCGGTCTCGAACCGGCGACGGGTCAGCCCCAGCGACTGGAGGCGGTGAGTTCGCCCACGGGCAGCCGGATGTCGAACCGGTCGCGGATCCTTGCGTCGGTGTCGGGCGAGATGTGTGACGGGTAGTGCGATCCCAGCACCTCGCGCACCCGGACCCGGGCCCGTTCGTCGACCGAGGTGGCGCCGGCGTCGAACCAGTCGGCCGGGCTCAGCCGGTCGCCGACCTCCGGGTAGATGTACTCAGACTGCATGATGGACAGCGTCTGGTCCTGTCCCAGGAAGTGGCCGTCACCATGGATGACCGACCGGATGGTCTCCAGCGAAAGCTTGTCCGGCGTGACCTCGATGCCCCGGACGGTGCGGTTGACGGCACCCAGCATGTCGTTGTCGATGACTAGGGCCTCGTACGAGCAGGCCAGCAGGCTGGCCAGCATCCCGGCCGACTCGTAGACGAGGTTGGCGCCGGCGTGTCCGGCCAGGGCGACGGTCAGGCCCTTTTCGTGGCCGGCCTGGTTGTCGGGGACCTTGGAGTCGGCCATACCGGCGGCTACGCCGGAGGGCAGGTCCAGCCAGTTGGCCATCTGAGCGGCCGCCGCGTTGAGCACTGCTTCTTCGCCCGAGCCGCCCGTCATAGCGCCGGTACGGAGGTCGGACACGAATGGCCATAGGCCCATCACGCACGGATGGCTCGGGTTCAGCAAGTTGACACAGGTCAGCGCTGAGAGGCATTCGGCGAGAGCCTGGGCCAGCGAGCCGGCCAGCGCGGCTGGCGACGTGGCGCCGGCCTGACCAGCCGACAGCAGGTTGATAGGCATGCCGGTACGAACCTGGGCGACCATGGAGCGCACGGCGTCCTCGGCGTAGCGCAGCGGTGGTACGACGAATGTGTTGTTGGCAACACAGAACGGCCGTTCGGCGAACGATCCGGGTTGGCCGCCGAGCATCTCGTCGAACATGTCGACGACTTCGTGGACATGTTCGGGCTGGAAGAATGAGGTGCCCATCGGCTTGGTGGTGCCCATGGCTACCGCGTAGGCGCTGTTCACGTCGAGGTCTCGGGATTCGACCATGTCCCGGGCCACCAGGGTTCGGACGTGGAAGTGGATGTGCTCGAGGGTGTCGACGAGGCGGGCTACGTCGTAGAGGTCCTGGAGGTCGGAGGGTCGGTGCTTGCGGGTCTCGTGGTCCCAGACCGAGACGGCAGCTCCCGCGGTGCCGAAGTGGACCCGATC
>Ga0315318_10000040_pt1 | contig 48630 bp, 34 predicted proteins | sample M1200m3416metaG_FD_203703 | JGI IMG/M metagenome (GOLD analysis project Ga0315318, IMG submission 203703) | Ammonia-oxidizing marine archaeal communities from Monterey Bay, California, United States - M1 200m 3416 | ecosystem: Environmental > Aquatic > Marine > Coastal | place: USA: California... | reverse complement strand
GCTCTGGTTCCGGCTCTGGTTCCGGCTCTGGTTCCGGCTCTGGTTCCGGCTCTGGTTCCGGCTCTGGTTCCGGCTCTGGTTCCGGCTCTGGTTCCGGCTCTGGTTCTGGATCGGGAGGGTTATGCTCCTCGAGCCATTCAGGCACATTGGGTTCTTCATCGACCTCATCGCCAAAGGTGGCACCGTGGAAATCTTGCGCATCAGAGACCTTGTACTCTGACTCGGTATCGCCCTGTATCTCATATGTCACCTCAATCCTCTCTCCTTGCTTGATTCTCCCCACCTTCCACTCCACATGAGTCCCTTCCGGAGCCGACTCCTTGTCCATCTTTGTGTCGCGCTCCCCGTCAACTGAGGAGCGGACGGTCGACTTCTCGATGGAGAATGTCCCTGGGACTACATCGTGCAGGACGAGATCGTCGAGAGCGCTATCAGAGTTGTTAATGAACATCAGCAGCACCTCGTACCTGCCTGCACTTCCTGCCGGGAAGACCTCTTTGCCAGTGCTGATGTTGCGGCGACGGTGCACCACTCTCAACTGTGGCGGCCTCACAACCGCTCTAGTTGCTACAGGTCCAAACTTCTCAGAGCCAAAATCAGCCCTAATTGGTGCTGCCAGTAGACCATTACCAGGAGAGGGATCAGGGGCGTGCAGCGGATATCGCAGAACCATCGTCTTACCGGGCTGTAGGCCCAACGGCGCCGAGGTTCCAACTGTAATTCTCAGACTGTTACCACTGCTGTCCGGAGACACTAATCTCTCTTCTAACTGGATGCCCTCAATGACCTCAATGAGGTACTGCTCCTCATTCAGTTCGGTACCTTCTATCTCGATGCTTACCTCGGACTCGGTTGGGGGCTCGAAGACGCCGGGTACGTCGTCGAGTAGTCGCATCACGTTGATTGGAGCTGAGCCGGTATTCTCGATTGAAATCGTAGCTTCTAAGTCCGACGATACGAAGGACTTGATTCTAGATTTATCGTACTGCTTGAGCAACCTAGCATCGAGCACTGTCAACTTCTGCTCCTTGAGGCCTATTGAGCCGGTCGAAGCGACCGAAACCCTAGGGAGGATGGATGACCGGAACTCGTGCGTGAAACTCGGCGTGTCCGCCTCTACTCTCTTCTCCATAGAGCTCCAGCTGCCTTCAGGCGGAACGTCCTGCCTGAGGTCAGATACATCTAGAATGGGATTATCTCTGCCCGATAGCCAAACGGTGACCCCCGATAGAGTGACCACGAAAGAGGAGCGGTTCTCGAAGACCGATTTGCAGTGCCAAATTCCTGGGCGATCATCCTCCACCTTGTCTACCCTCATCATGTGCAGTGTCGAACCAGATACACGGTCGAAGTCGACTCTCGAAACCGCAGCTTCGGCCGAGAAGTTAGCCGAGGCTACTCCAGCAGATATCTTCTCTACTCCTTTGGTGGTTACCATTGGAGAAATGGAAAGGGTCCTGCTCTCCCCTACATTCAGTCTGCCTATCTCCCATGAAATCGACGACTCGGAAACGTTGTAATCTTGGCCGTCGGGGATGTCAAAGTTCTCTGGAAAGTTTCTGCTAACCTCTACCTCAAACAGAGGTACTGGAGAGACATTCTGAACCTCGATGTGCATCTCAATCTCCTGAGGTTCCGTGGAGTAAATCAGCGACAGACTATCCTCTTGATCCCTCTCGGGGTTGGTGTCCATTACCTCCTTGAGGACTAGCATCCTCGGCCCACTGGCCGAATACGGAATCACTGTCTCCTCAGTAGCTTCAAGTTCGCGTACCGAGATTGAACGACCTCCGATGTCCGTAGAGTCGGTAGAGGAAAGTAGGACCTCAATATCCCATGCCCTATGCTTCTTGCTTGAGTTCCTCAGTATCAGTTCCCCTTCTATCAACTGCCGTCTGACTGATCCGTCCGAGTTAAGCGTCGAGGTCTCAATCTCACTCAGAGTCGCGTGCAGTTTGTCCCCTGGTATCGCATCCACCTCAGTTGCTGACCTCAAGTGAGGATGGGTTGCTGCTGCGACAACAGGCTTCGACAGAGCCTCAGATATGTCTCTGGATGAGTCGGCAATTTCGTTGGAAACTTCCACAATTCCTTCAACGGCTGAGTCTATAGCACTACTGACCGAGCCAATAGCGAGTTCTCCAACAACTTCAGAGCCGGCCTCAATGACTTCCTCTCCGACATCTTCGACGGCCCCCTTCAGAGCAATGAGTGAATCTTGCAAGGAAGTTGCCTCCTCTGACTCACCTTCAGGTATGGACTTGTTCGACCCGTCAAAGCCCAGCGGAAGGGGCGGCGGGGAATCGAACCCAGGAGGTGGCGGAGGTACTTCAGGACTTGATTCAGATTCTGGAACAATCTCCCTGTCTTCAAGTTCCATCATGCCGGGCGGAGGAGGTAAGGGTTGTGGAATCTGTTCCTCCCCGGAGTCCTCATCATCTTCCTCCTTGAAGCCAGGAGGGGGAGGAGGAGGGAAGCCAGGAGGGGGAGGAGGAGGGTCTTCTGACATGGCACGGTCACCCCGATGGGTGGTCGCGGACAGCGCTTGGATTGGTATAACCATTGCTTGTCAGACTTCGAGTCGAATCTGGGGCCTGACGAATGGTTGAAGTTCTCTCGCCCTCGGGCGAGGGCGTGAGCAGTCAAGACGGTACGGCCCCTCCAGTGCTATTTGTAGTAGGCACAGCTGGTGCAGGCAAGAGTTCTCTCGTCACCGCTTTCCAGAGATGGTCTAGATTCCTTGAGGTCGATACCCTCGCTATCAACCTCGACCCTGGTGCCGAGAAAGTGGATTATGACACGGAGTTTGATGTTAGGGAACTGGTTTCTCTGTCAGATGTAATGATTGAGTACGAACTTGGTCCCAACGGAGCTCAAATTCTAGCTGCCGACTTAGTGGCATCTCGGGCTGACGAAGTCTTCGATGAGATTGAAGGGTTGTCATGCGACATGCTAATCGTAGATACTCCAGGGCAGGTGGAGTTATTCGCATTTAGAGAGGCCTCCAGTCATCTCGTGAGCGTCATAGGGCAGGGTAGGGCTTGTTTGATATTCCTCTTCGACCCGATGCTCTCACAGACACCCAGTGGCTTTGTTTCGCAGATGCTACTCTCGTCGATAGTCCACTTCAGACTTGGGCTGCCGACTGCCAACTTCCTCTCTAAGTCCGATCTGCTGGAGCCTGAAGCGCTCGAGAGAGTACTGGATTGGGGCGAGAATCTCGACATTCTCGAGGCCGCCTTGTATGAAGAGTCGGCCCAGCAGGCCCTGGACGTGCACTCAGGGAGTCAGAGAGCAGAATTTGCGATAGGTCAGTTGAGAATGATGCAGCACGCCTCGATACAACCGGGATTGACTCCTCTCTCCAGCGAGAACGAAGAGGGGCTTGCAGATGTGCTGACCTTTGCCCAGACCATATTCGGAGGCATGGCAGATACGAGAGACGGATACGCGGGAGACATTGAGCATGAACGAGGCTGAGGTGAAAAGTGACCTGATGGCCATAGATGATGTCAGCGACGAGTTATCTGAGATTATAGATTGGGCAATAGCATTCAAGCACGGCGGTGATTTCAACTTTGACTTCAAACCTCTCGAGGGGATGTCTATCGGATCAATTTACGAGAAGCCTTCGACCAGAACTAGGGTGTCCTTTGAGGTGGGAGTCAGCAAACTTGGAGGGCAGCCACTGACACTGCTTTCTAATGATATCCAACTGGGCAAGAGCGAGTCGATAGCCGACACTGCAGCGGTGCTGTCACGCTTCCTAGATGGGATCACATACAGGTGCTTCAATCACGCCGACGTCGTGGAACTGGCCAAGCATGCAACGGTACCTGTAATCAACGCCCTCTCTGACCTAAATCACCCCTGCCAAGCAGCAGCCGATCTGATGACGATAATTGAACACGGAGACAGTGTGAACGGCCACATAGCCTGGATAGGGGATGGTAACAATGTGTTCCACGATCTATTACTCGCTGGGGTCACACTGGGATACGATGTGCGCTACGCAACTCCCGTGGGATTCGAGCCTGCCGAATCAGTGATGGGCAGAGCTCGCGATATAGCTGCGCGGACAGGCGCGATGATTCTCGGCTCTAACGATCCCGTTGAGGCGGTCCGCGGCGCCGGAGTAATCTATACAGACATCTTCGTATCGATGGGGGAGGAGCACATGGAGGGCAAGAAAGATGCTTTCAAGGGTTTTCAGATTAACGAAGAGTTGGTCGCCCATGCCGATCCCGATTACCTGTTCATGCACTGCCTCCCTGCTCACCGTGGCGAAGAGGTGACCGACGCGATCATAGACTCCTCCAACAGTGTAGTCTTTGACCAAGCTGAGAATAGAATGTGGGCCCAGATGTCTCTGCTAACCTACCTATGCAACAATGATGCTTGGCACGCATACAAAGAACTTGAGTGATTACGCTAGAAGCGAACTGCCAAGGAAGGCTGCGAGGGTCAAATACATCGATTTCTTGATTAATTGCTGTGCTGCATGATCCTCAGAAGTCATAAGTTTGCCCTTTACCATGAGGAGGAGCATGACTGCGGGAATTATCCCTACCAAGTGCAGTTGTGGGAAGACTCCAATACCGAAGGGGACGAGTAGAGATACCAGTGTCAACAAGAGGAGGACCCATGCCACCACCCGGGCCTTCTCTGGGCCGACTCGCATGGCGTATGTATTCCTGCCTTCGTCACCCTCCATGTCCTCGATATCCTTGACAATCTCTCTCGCTAAGCTGTACAGCACCCCCACGGTGAACATCGCCCAAGCGCGCTCATTGAACGGCTCGAATACGCCAGCGGCCCCAAACAGGACGACCATTCCTACTGAGAGGCTGATAGCGATGTTGCCCGGAAGCCCCTTCTCCTTGAGCCGCAGACTGTATGAGCCAGTTGATTCATAATTAGTCAGCAAGAAAAGCGCCCCGAGCCATATCACGAAGGCCGGGTACCACCCTTCGACTCCTCCTTCCGTATCTCCAGCGATACTCATAGCACCGATGATTGAGCCTAGTGAAACTGCCATCATCAAGGCTATTCCTCTCTTGGCCGATACCTCTGAAATTGCTCCTGACGGGAGTGGCCGGCTTGGACGATTGACTAGATCGATTTCAAGATCAAGGTAGTCATTGAGAGCGTTCCAAGAACACATAAACGACCAGACTGAGGTGGCCTGTAGTGCCGTAATCCATGCGAGTTGCCCCTCGGGCAGCCCCCCGAGTGCAAGTATGGAGCCGAGGAATACACCGAGAAGACCTGTGGTCGAGTTTCCAGCTCTGAAAAGGACCCACCACGAACCCATCGCACCGCTACTGCTCACGGCCTGACTCACGGCCCCTCTGCCTTGATTGCTTCCCTCGGTCAGGAAGTGGCTTGTACGGCTTGTTGTGCGAGGCCCCAGATACAGACGGTGTACGTACTCCCTCTGAACAGCCCACGCACATGCCCGACCTTGGAGAATCGGATGTCCTTGGCCATGATGTTACCTACCTGATTCATGGTGGCACCCCATCGGAACCTGCCGTTGAGGTGATCGAATATCTCGACGGTGTTCGCGGTGTCATTCTCCTCAAGGTAAATCCGCACCTCTTCGCGTAGTCGCTGCGTCCTAGACATCAGACCACCACCGTAGGAGTAGTCTGACTTGCACGTAGCCTGTCGTGCAGGCCCTGCCAGCTGGAGGGACTCACGTTGATATGTGCGACTAGGTGTGGCATAGGCTCCCAAGAGTCGTGGTCAGAGACCACTCCGGTTGCGCTGACAAGTGTCGGGTCTAGTGACCCGAGTGCGGCTGCGTTCGTTCTTCGCAAGGTTGCTAATGAGACTACCCTGCATGGTTCTGGACGCTTCCTGTAGAGGAGCGTCGATGTGTCGTCTTGTTGTTCGTTCATGGAGGTATGTCATGGCTTCCACATATCAAGCGAGGCAATAGTCCCGAAGAGTGAAAGTGAAAGTGAAGGAAATCGTAAATCAGGCCCTCAATCCATTGTTTTCTTAAGCGAACAGCCAGTCGCTGAGAACCGCGCTCGTGTAGTGTAGTTCGGTCCATCATGATGGACTCTCGATCCGTCGACCCGGGTTCAAATCCCGGCACGAGCACCACTTTAGTGACTCATAACGGTCTTAAACGGACCTTCGTTGGCGTAGTAAGGTCTCGATGCGCGTAGAGCACGATGTGAAGTTAACCTTTGACGATGTTCTGATTCGACCTAAGCGCAGTACACTGGTTTCGAGGTCGGATGTCAACCTGTCGAGGGACTTTGAGTTCTGTCATTCTAAGGGCACTTGGAGTGGTGTGCCCATAGTAGCTGCCAACATGGACACCACTGGCCTGTTCTCCATTGCGAAGGTGTTGCAGGGCCACAACATGATAACCTGCCTACAGAAATTCTACTCGACTAAAGAATGTGCGAGAGCTTGGGATGACGGGGTCGATCCGAGTTTCGTCGCAGTAACATGCGGCTCGACCGAGGAGAGTTTTCAGTTGTTACAGCGCAAGTTGGCAACTAACGACGAGATTAGGATGATCTGCATAGACGTCGCCAATGGATATAGGGAGGTCTTCCTCGATTTCGTACGACGTGTGAGGAGAGAGTTTTCCGACAAAATCGTCATCGCGGGCAATGTCGCTACTCGGGAGATGACGGAGGCGCTGATACTGGCGGGAGCGGATATAGTAAAGGTCGGCATAGGGCCTGGTTCGGTGTGCACCACCCGTAAGGTGGCAGGTGTTGGCTATCCTCAATTGTCAGCCATCGCCGAGTGCGCCGATGCAGCTCACGGACTACTTGGCCATGTGATGGCCGACGGAGGTTGTTCGTCGCCGGGAGATGTGTCCAAGGCTTTCGCAGCAGGAGCTGACTTTGTTATGCTTGGGGGCATGTTCGCCGGCCACGACGAGTCAGGAGGGGAACTGATTGAGAATGGCGACGGGAAGATGTACAAGTCGTTCTACGGCATGTCCTCTTCCAAGGCGATGGAGTCGCACTATGGAGAGGTGGCCAAGCACCGAGCTCCGGAAGGCAAAGAGGTCAGGGTGCCTTACAGAGGGACGCTGGAAACGACTGTGCAATCAGTTCTCGGAGGAGTCCGTTCGGCCTGCTCTTATGTTGGAGCTAGGCGCATCAAGGATCTACCGAAGTGCGCCACCTTCATCCGAGTCACCCAGACCACCAATGAGGTCTACCAGCGATTCGATGTCCAGGAATAGTAAATGGCTAGTGCTGAGGCACTAGGTTAGATGTCAAAAACCACTTGGGCCATCCACCCAGGACCCTCAAAAGATGGGATGTCGGAATCGACACCGGGAATTACCTCCCCTTCGGCGACCTCTATCAGGGCCAGTTCGTGCAGTGTGATTGCCTTGACCTCGACCTCGCGCTCGATCATGTCCGCGTCGGCCCATGACACCTGTGCGACTATCCTTCCGTCCGCTACGACGAGTTCGGACTCGCACAGCCACTGGCCCTCCGCAGAACCGCGATAGAGGACTTCCTCAAGCCATCGAACCAAACCGCGTTCTAGGTCGCCGCCGGAGAATTCGACTGTCCACTCATCGTCCGTCTTCGGCAGGGATGCCACCGAATCATTTCCTTTCGGCGACAGTTGGATGGATTGCAAGCCAATCGCGGCTTCTGACATGGCCCCGGGGGCGTCAGCACAAAATGCTCTCAGACCGATGTCCGCGGTCGTGGGCAGTATCCACCAAGACATGTCATCCCCATGCCGGCGAGAGGCGCGTCGCGCAAGAAATGAGAGGGTCAGTCGAACTCGCTGCAGAGCTCGCCCTGGCCGGGGAAGCTGATGGCAGATTTCGGATTAGTGTTCCACTTGTTCTCACACTTGTTCAGGTGGCCATCGCCATCGGAGTCAATGTTGGCATCGGCCGGATCGAAGGGGTCGAATCCGAAGTAGTACTCCCAACCGGCCCACATGCCGTCGCCGTCCTGATCTTGGTGATACACCTCCGAACCGTCAAACCACTGGTCTCCGTCAGTATCAGGATCGACGGGATTAGTGCCGTTCTGGTACTCTTCGAAGTTGGTGAAGTTTTCCAAGTCGTCGTAGAAGTCGTTACCGGCTTCCGAGGTCGGATCTATGTGGCACTCAGAGTATTGAGGGTCGTTCCAGCCCGGGCAGTATCTGTTCAGCAGATGGGTTCGATTCAGCCCGTCGTGGTCGAAGTCCTCCTGCCCATCATTGATACCATCGACATCGGAGTCATCCATTTTGGGGTCCATCGGACCGCGTGCACCAACGGCGCTGAGGGTGTTGTTATCAACCAACCCGAGACTTAGTGCAAGTTCTGAAAAATGGACCTCCCAACCGTCTGGAAGCCTGTCCCCATCGGTGTCGTCATCCACTGGATTGGTATCCCAGCGGTCGGGTGCCTCGAGGGTATTCATCAGAGTGTCGTTATCAATATCGAAGGCCGAGTCCGGCAGTGATCCCCAAGCGGGATTGATGGCCCATCTGCCGCTGGCAGGGATTGTGAAACCTGAGAGGTTCATCTCGTGCAGGAAATATTTGGGGTCCATCTGGCCATCGCCGTCCCTATCTCCGGAGGTAGAGAAACCGCCAAGATAGCTACTCCATACCCAACCGCCCGGACCTAGTCCGCACTCAATCATCGATTCGCAACCCGGCGGCAGCCAGTTTGTCACCGAAATCCACAGACTATGGCTCCTAGTGTTGTGCTGCACCGAGAAGACCTGCATCTCCCAACCATCAGGTTGGCCATCGCCATCGGTGTCGTTGTTGAGCGGGTTCGTCGCGCCCTGCCAGGGGCGTGGGATGTTCAGGACCTCATTGCCATCGAACAATCCGTCATCGTCACTGTCGGGGTTGTTGGCATGGGTGATGTACTGGTCTAGGCCGTCGATGACCTCTTCTCCATCAGCTAAGCCATCGAGGTCGGTGTCGTGCGAAGACGCGTTGGTGTAGTATTTCGAGCCATTCCAAGTGAAACCATCTATTGCCTCGGTGAAGTCCTCAAGTCCGTCACTGTCAGTATCCTTGTCAGTCGCATTGGTAAAGAAATCGTAGTACTCGGCTGCGTCCGACAGACCGTCCCTGTCAGTGTCGAAGGCTCCGGGGTCGCTGCGCACGTGGACGTCCTTGACACCCTGATCGACTATTCGGATGGTCCAGCCGATGACTTCGATGCCGTCGATGAGTCCGTCGCCGTCGGTGTCAGCCACTAACGGGTCGGTGGAGCGGCCGTCGACGAAGCCGTCGCCGTCACGATCCCTCGCATTGTACTCGTCGAGGTTGGTGAAGCGCTCGTTCTCTTCGACGACAATGGCGAGGTCCTGTATGCGACTAGTAACTTCTTGGCCTATCTCGACGTTAATCGCGTATATCCAACCCGCTGTCAGGGTCTTGATAGGGATGTTGATATACTGACTAGACTGGACTGTCCGGACCCAAAGAACGGTGCTGTTGACCTGAACGTAGTCGCCCACCTCGACCGAGATGGCGTGCACAGTGGTGATACCGACCAGATCAGAGTACCGGACCCCTCCGTCACCGTCGGCATCATAGCCGTCGAAATCGGGATCCTCATCGGCGTTGCTGCCATCATTAGGGTGGATGCCGCTCATGTGCTCCCATCCGTCGGGCATGTCGTCGTTATCAGTATCGGCGTCGAGTGGGCTGGTGAAATTCTCGGGCCCCCATGTATAGGCGACCTCGTACTCCTCAACATTGTTCAGACCGTCCTCGTCTGTGTCGCCATAGGCATCGGTGGCGTTGGCTGGATTGAGGAATCGGTTACCCTCAAAATCCAACGCGTAACAGTACTCAAAGCCATCTGGCATGCCATCACCATCGGTATCCCAGTCGCCCGGTCCATTGAGGCGCCCGTCGTTGTCCATATCCTCCTCAAACCAAGTCCTGTCGCCGTGGCCACTCATGTGCTCTGAGTAAGGTGATTGGAGAGTTAGGGTGCCGAACACCGGCACTCCGCAGTGCACTCCAAGTTGAATCTGTCCGAAGGCAATTTCATAACGGTCGGCAATCAGGTCGCCGTCGCTATCCTCCTCAAGTGGGTTCGTGTCATATCTCTCTTCGACATAGTTCCTCAGACTGTCGGGTTCAGGCTGCTCCAAGTCGAGTAGTGCGTCACAGGAGTGGCCGAACTGGCCCCCCATATTGTCCCACTCACTGGATCCAATATCATTCTCTATCTGTCCCTTGACCTCGGGAGTAAGCAAGTAGCAATCCCAGTTCCCATCGAGGGGATCCAAGAGAGTGACTTCGCCGGATGGAGTCTCGACAACGAAGGTGTACTCAGACTCCCACCGGTCGTTCAAGCCATCACCATCGGTGTCTCTGAGATTAGGATTGGTGCCCAACTCCATCTCCTGAGTATTCGTCAGGCCGTCTCTGTCGGGGTCACCAAACGGACCGTTGTCAGGATTAGGGAAGGTCTCGTTCTGCTCTCCTGTCTCTTCTTCGTTGTCGGTAGGATTGAATGAAATCTCACTGGTAGCTGGTTCGCCGTTGTCAAGTGGATCTAGGCCATTGGAAATCTCCCATCCATCATCAAGTCCGTCGTCATCGGTGTCAGCGTCCCTCCAGTCAGTCCCATACAGGGTCTGCTCCATCCTGTCAGGCAGTCCGTCGCCGTCGAAGTCCTCTCCGCCAATGTGAAATTCATCGTTGGCCTCAATGTCTCCACCGGCCGCCTCAAAGCCTCCTGACTCAGTGGTCGAAAGACCGGCATCGATGATTGTGTAGAAGCCCGCTAGGCACAGCGTCGCAGCGATTGCGAGGACAGCATACTGATTGTGATTCAGAGCCATGAAGTACACCCGGCCCCAAGGGGGCCGTCGGATTGAAATTGGGCACCAATATAATGTTTCACGGCTACTGCGCAATCGGAGTCAGGCAGCAATCTCTCTCGATGAGAGTAAATCGAGCGTTACTCTGCCCTCCTTGAAGCTGATTGAGGCGCGGCCATTTCTGCCATAAGCCCGCTCCCAACATCCGAGCAGTACTCCACTTGCAATGGCCGGATGGAATGCCGTGGAGAAACCAAGAGTCACCCCTCCATGATCATCTATTTGTTTCATCGATTCAATTCCCCCAAGTCCATGGTACGACAGGTGCCGACGGGCGATGCTACCCCAATCGGAGGAATCGCGAACGAGAACGTGGTGGCCCTCTACAACAAATCTTTCTCTGGCCGAGTCAGCTGCAGCCGTCCACCACAGAGAGCGCTTCTCATCAAGTCCTTCCCAAGCATAGTCTTCGACCCTGCCTTCAGGAATGCCGTCGAGATACGGGAGGCAGTATTCTTCGAAACGTAGTATTAGGTCCCGGTGGAGGAACATCCTGCGCTCCCCCATTATCGACCATTGGCCGGGGGAGTCGCTCTGAAAATCCAACCACATCTCATCGTTCGACTCGGACATCGCACCAGCGCCGGAACTTTGGTCATTCCAAACCGGACTGAGGGGTTTTGGGCCGGGAATTTGTGCAGCATCCTGAGTCAGAGTGATGACCAGTCCCTCGCCTGCACTCTCAGACCAGAGAAAACGGTGACGCTTGCTCGTAGCCCCCTCCCAAGCTGCGGTTATGAGTCCTGAACAGATGGGGCCCGATGCGGGTTGTTCGACCACTATCCTCGTCTCATCACCATCCTCAAGAATTCTGAACCGGCCGAGTCCGCTCGTCTCCCAGCGCAGGATGGTTCGTGACCATGAAGCGATGTCACGTCCGGAAGGAGTGTCCCAACCTCCAGTTCCCATCATGTATTCCTCGTGTTCCACAGCAGCGTGTGCGAGGCGGCGACCGAGACTCTGTCCTGTCCTCTGCTCGAGCCCCTGGAACCATGACTCGAACCAACCCCTTCTCGCTCGCCAAGCAATCTCATCGTGGTCTCGAGACAGGTCCCTGTAAGTGCCGTCATCGAAAGCATTCCAGCGTTCCTTCACACCCTCCTCCGGGGATGACGGAGTGGAGAAATAATTCCTGATGGATTTCTTGAGCCCCATCAATCAGCCACCTAGGAACGTCTCGATGCGATCAAGGGCCTCGGCAAGGACCTTGACGGGCGGCAGACATACCATCCTGAAGTGGCCGCTGCCGAACTCGGGTGAAAATCCCGAACCGTGGACCACCAGCACGTGGTGCTGGTGCAGCAAATCGAGCACGAATGCCTTGTCATCGGTGGCCATCTCTGGATCGGTAATTCTCACAAACAAGTAAAACGCCCCTCCGGGAGTCTCGCACTCAAGCCCATTGATAGAGGCGATTCTGTCCAAGCAGTAATCCATTCTCCTTCTGATTCTGCCTCGGTGTCCTGCCATCCATCCCGTGTCGTCTACAAGACCGGTTAGGAAGCCGTGCTGCGCCGGGGTCGAGGCGCACAATCTGCTGCGGAGCAGACGCTCGACCCCGTCGCGGACAACTCTAAGGGCACCACTCGGGTCGTGCCAAGCCATGTATCCAACCCTCCAACCTGGTGCGAAGTAGACCTTTGAGACTCCATTGAGGACGATGACGGGGGTGCTATCAGAACGTGAGGCCGCAGAGCACTGGTGTCCAGTGAAATCAAGCCCGTCGTAGATTTCATCTGCAAGGATGGTACACTTAGGCCACTGGCTCGCGATGTCGATGAGTGCGTCTACTTCGTCTGGTGTGGCAACATTTCCGGTAGGATTGTTTGGGTTAATCAGGACGAGTAGTCGGACGCTGTCGTTCATCTTGGAACGTATGTCTTCAAGGTCGATTCGCCATCCGTCGTCTGGGTCCATCCGATACTCTACCGTAGTGCCTCCATACATCTGGGGGTAGGCCATGTACGGAGGGTAATGAGGGCCGGGGACGAGGATGGTGTCGCCCTCCTCTAAGAATGCGGCGAAGATAATCTGCAGTGCCTCAGTGACACCGTGTGTGACATATACATCATTAGGCGAGCAGTCCCATCCTTTCGCAGATTCTGCAGATGCTATGGCACTACGTAGTTCTGGAATCCCGTAGGAAGGGGAGTAGCCGTTGTCCTGCCGGTCGAGCGCTGCTTTGAATGAGGTGATCATGTGTCCTGGAGTCGGCAGGCCCTCGTAGGCCAGTGGATCACCTATATTGAGACGGATAATCTCGTGACCTTGGGCTTCAAGTTCGACGGCAGGAATCACGACGTCGCGAATAGCGTACTCTACCGCAGCTGCGCGGGCTGAGACGTCGACTTGCTCTACCACGTGTGTGCGTGATGCAGTTCCGCCATCAAATCGACGGATTGTAGATTGTTCAGATGCCCAGTAAGGAGCGCGCCTCATCGAGTGCGGCTGGGATCCCTTCGGGATTGGAGCCACCACCTTGTGCGATGGTCGGCCTGCCGCCCCCTCCTCCGCCGATGTGACCTGCTATGGCATTGAGTATCTCGACCGCGTTGTGGCGTTCGGCTGCTATGCTGCCCTCGGTCGAAGCAACAATGAGTGTGCCACCATCCTCACGGCTTCCGAGTACCGCTAGAGTGGGTGTGGACACATCGCGAGTTAACTCACTCAGCATTATCATCATCTGCTTGGAGTTTCCCTCTGATTCCATCACCACATAGCGAACACCGTTCTTCTCGACTGCTGCACCCCCTCCTCCACTGGTTCGCAATCTCACGATTTCTGCCTCCATTGATTCAATTCTCTTCTGCTGTGACTTCCACTCCTCGAAGAAGCGAGATACTGTGCGAGGCAGGTCGTCAGGTTGCACTCCGAGAATCTCTGAAGATTCGCTTAGCAGGCGCTCCTGGCGCCGTGCGTGCTCGCGTGCCGTCTCCCCTGCCACGATCTGCAGACGCTCTACCCCGTCTTGTACTTGACTCGTCCTGATGATGCGTAACTCCCCAACTTTACCCGCTTCATCGTGGTGCGTGCCGCCACAGGCCTGAATGTCGTAGTCACCTATTCTGATGATTCGTATCTGGCTGTGCTTAGGAGGGCCGCCCTGGTAGATATCGAAGCCGAAGTTGGCATCGGCCTCAGCCCTATCCAAAACCAGCTTCCCTATCTCTGGGTTCGATTCAACAATCTCGTTGGCTCTGTCTTCGATACTGTCCAACTGCTCTCTCGTTAGCCTCGAGTAATGAGTGATGTCAAGTCTCGCGTAGCGCGCACCCTTGTTCGAGCCTGCCTGCCAGATATGGGGGCCCAACACTTCCCTAGCCGACCCTCCAACGATGTGCACCGCCGTATGGTGATCCATTAATTGCTTCCTCCTGCCCCAGTCGATGACCCCTTTGGCCGGACCGCGGACCAACGGTGCGTCTGTCAAGTGGAGGATGACTTCACCCTCGGCTCTGGTGTCGAATACGTTTGCTGACGAACCGTTCTGCGATAGAGTCCCCTGATCACCTAACTGTCCGCCACCCTCTGGATAAAACAGGGTGCGATCGAGGACGATAGCGTGCGTCGGCTCGCCGACGACTTCTGAAGAGTAATTCATCGAATCTGCAGTCTCCTTTGGAAGTGGGCTGCAGTGCAGCACTTCGGAGGTGAACTCAGTAGCCCTAGTGTCGTCGTAGTAGTCTTGCGAGGTAGCTGGCATAGAACCCACCTCGACTATGCCCTGTTTCTCTCGAGAATTGGCAGCGGCCTTGGTCATCTGGGCGTTGCGAGCAGCCATGTCTGCCGCGAAGCCGACTCTGACAGTCAACCGCTCCCAACCGAGTCCGTGCGCAATCGACACCGTCATCTCCGGGTTCAGCCCCCGCTCCTCGGCGAGACGGAACAGGGTTTCGTCGGGTATCTCGGTTGCGTTCTTTGGCAAGGACTTCAGTGCCGTGCGCACCGCAGCCTCACCCTTCTTCAGCATCTGGTAGTATCGAGCCTCCTCGAGTTCAAGAATACCCAGAACTCCTTCTCTCGACTGAACGAAAGAAGACATATCCAGATAGGTATCCATGTGATGTGCTCCGAGATCTGAGAGGCTGACGGACGCACCGATTCCGTCTTTCATCCTGCAGGCACGGCGAGCCAGCATCCTAGCGAGGTAGCCCGCCTTGGCGTTACTCGGAACCAATCCATCACCGAGCATATTGCAAAGCGCATGCATGTGATCGGGTATAGCATATATCGAAGACAGCGGTTCAGTAACTCGCTTCAGCTCGTCTACAGAGAGTTTGATTCCTGTCTCAGAGAGCCTTTTCACCAGTTTCTCGTACAGCGCCTGCACGTCGGTACCGACGTCTATGTTCAGGATTCCTGCTAGTCGTGAGAGTTCGCTGAGCAAGGCATCCATGTCCACTCCCATGCCTAGGGAAGATACCATCGAGTCGAAACCGCTTAGTTGCTTCAACCAAGTCACGGACTCCGGATAGATAGCCTCGTAGATAGTGGGAGTTCCGGCTGCGGCCCAGCAGAACCTCTCGAGACCGTAGCCGGTGTCGATAATCTGCAGGTCCATCTCCTTGTAACGCAGCCCCTTAATTTCGATTTCACCCTCGTCCGATTCCTCCAGGCTCATGAACACCAGAGTGGCCAGTTCGAGTCCTCCTACAATGACCTCTAGGGCGGGGCCAGCGTTGCCGCCACCCGACCATGGGTTTTCGACGTAAGTCAGATCCTCGGGACTGATACCAAAAGAATCGACTAGCATCTCATCGCAGTAACGCACGCACTGGTCTATCCAGTAGACTACATCGCCGTCTTTGGGGCGGTTGAAAGCATGGTGAGCCATCATCTCAAAAGTGGATAGGTGTCGTCCAGAACGGCCTACTGCGGCCACATCAGTCAGCCTGATGCAGGGTTGGCTGATGACTAGAGGATTGGCCGGCGGAGGAACCTGTCCGCTCGTCACATGTGGCTGAAAGTCGGCTATGCTGGCTATGGTCAGGTGGATGTCGTCACGCCATCTGGCGATGATTGGATAGGGCTCCACGCGTGTGTGGCCACACTTCTCAAAGAAGTCGAGGAAGGCTTCCCTCATTGCATCCTTGAGAGGCTTGCCCCGCATCGGGAAGCCGTCTATTGTCGGGTTGCCGATGAAGGTATACGGGTCCTCAGTAGTGTCGCCACAGGTAGTGCGACTACTGTCTCTGGTCCAGAAGCGTGCTCCAGTAACTCGACAGGTCTTGCAGACGTGTCCTGATTCCTCCCAGTAGGGTATATGGATCTCTCCGAAAACCATCCTATTGCACCTTCCTGCGCTCCGTCCATCAGACTGACGGTCTTGAAGGCGATTGTCGAGAGTTGCCCGTTGTGTTGAAAGCGAGAGTGCAGCAGGCTTGGTCATGGTAGCCGAGTGGAGAGATTTTCTAGAGTCATCAGGCCCAGGCCGGATGCGCATCACGAAGCACGGTAGAATGCTCACTGACGCCATCCTGATAGCTGACGAGCAGCATATGGCGGAGCACTCTGACGACCGCTCTCCCGCTCAACTTGTCAACACTGCCTGCCTGCCAGGAATCGTCGGTGAAGCCTGGGCAATGGCCGACTGGCACTTCGGCTACGGCTTCCCGATAGGAGGAGTAGTGGCGACAGACGTGAATTCTGGCGAGCAGGGCGGGGCGATATCCCCCGGAGGAGTCGGTTTCGACATCAATTGCGGAGTCAGGCTTTGCGCTACTGAGATGACTCTGGAAGACGTTAATCCCAAGGCACTGGCCGCGAGCCTTGCTCACTCGATTCCTGCCGGGGCCAGCCGCAAGGGAGGAGTCAGCCTTACTGCGAGTGAAATCGAATCTGTTCTCTCAGACGGCGCGGGCGCCGCGGTCGACCTCGGATGGGGGGAGTCTCGAGACCTCAGGTCCATCGAGTCAAACGGTCGGCTAGAGAGTTCTGAAAGAGATGTCGGTGAACGCGCGCTCAAGCGAGGCTCGACAGCACTCGGTACCCTTGGATCAGGCAACCACTTCGTCGAGTTACAGGTAGTAGACAGGGTGGTCGACCAGAACGCCGCATCTGCCTTCGGCCTCAGACAAGGACAGGTGACGGCCATGATCCACACCGGATCCAGAGGGCTTGGACATCAGGTCTGCACCGAGCATGTGGCTGCGATAGAGTCGAATTATCGCAGAGATGGTGATGTCTGGCACTCGGAAGAATGGGGGATCAGCCTCGCGGACCGGCAGCTCGCAGCCGCCCCAATTCACAGCCGTGAGGGGGCGGCCTACCTTGATGCGATGCGCGCTGCCGGTAACTACGCCTTCGCCAACCGCTCGGCCTTGACTCAGAGGTTGCGCGAGGCACTTCGCGAACAGCATGGTCGGGATGGTGGGCTGGATGTCGTCTATGACGTGAGCCATAACATCGCCAAGATTGAGGAGCATCGCGTTCACGGTGCCTCCTGCACCTGCTGCGTGCATCGCAAGGGCGCCACCAGAGCGCTTGGGGGAGATCATCCCGAACTGGCTGCCGAATTCTCCGGTGTTGGGCAGCCGGTGTTGGTCCCAGGAGATATGGGAACTGCTTCGTGGGTCCTTGCAGGACCTACTTCAGGAGGTAATGATGCCTTCTCGTCTTCCTGTCACGGAGCGGGTCGCAGACTCTCTCGCACCGCTGCGCGGAATAGTGTCGACTCAAACGCCCTGATGGAATCGCTCGAGGCAAGCGGCATCCACGTCCGAGTCAAGACTCCGAACGTCCTCTCAGAGGAGGCGCCTGAAGCCTACAAGGACGTCGACGAGGTCGTCCACCTGACCAGCAAGGCTGGCCTAGCAAGGCCGGTGGCTCGATTGAGGCCGTTAGCGGTGATTAAGGGCTAGTCGGACTTGTCGCGGTAGTAAATCTCTATGATGTCGTTGTTGTGAATGATGCTGTTCTGGTACTCGTCGTTCAACTCGCCATTCACGTACATCACCACCTCACTGTCCTCGTCGGCTACCTTGTGGAGTATCTGGTTCTCGTTAAATGTCTCGCCCCAGATTTCGAAGAAGGCCCCGACGGGGGCGTTCATCGGAGTTGGGGTCTCGATGTGGAGCTTGCCAGTCTCATCATGAGTGTGGATTCCTCGCATGCCATCGCATTCGGAATCGTCTATCCCTATGTTGGCTGCGATTGAGACCTCTGAGCCGTCGATGAATATACTCAGCGTTGCGTGGTCGTGCGAGACAATCTCGCTGTGGCCAGCTAGGCAGACGTCGACAATCTCCCAGTCTGCGGGTTCATCGGTGAGTGTGCTTGGAGAGAATACAACTACTGCGACGAAGGCAGCGGTCATCAGTCCAGCACCTAACAGGAGCATTGACTCCATATTCATGATACTCGGACATACGCATTCGTCTTGAACCATGAGGCTGTGCACTTCCATATGCCAGCAGCGGGTGAGGTTCCCGAGTATTGGGATGCGGCCAAGGCGGACCTGTCTGCCACTGATTCGGCCTTAGCAGAGGTCATCGCACGGAACGGGAAGCCAGCCCTCTCCTCAAAGGGAGACCTGTTTCTCAGTCTGGTCTCGGCCATCGTCAGCCAGCAGATTTCGACTGCCGCAGCGCGGACAATCTGGGGCAGGTTTGAGGATCTCGTCGGCGAAGTGAAGCCTAAATCGGTGCTGTCACGCAGTCATGAGGAGTTGCGCGGATGTGGGCTGTCAGGACGCAAGGCTGAGTATATCCTCGGGATAGCCGAGGCATGGCAGAGCGGGTACGCTGATATCGACTGGGACGAGATGAGCGATGTTGAGGTGATGGCTGCTCTCATTAAACTCAGAGGAGTGGGGACTTGGACGGTGGAGATGATTCTGATCTTCACGCTGCTTAGGCCCGATGTCTTTCCGGTGGGTGACATAGGAGTAGTGCGTGCGGTCGAACGACTGTACTCCGAAGGTGAACGAATGAGCAACGATGAGCTGATTGCCAAGTCGCAGGACTGGAGGCCATGGAGGACAGTAGCGACATGGTACCTGTGGCGTAGCATCGATCCCGAGCCGGTGCAGTATTGACTACATGCAGTATCCGCGCTTCGGTTGATCAGGTATCGACGGGGCAGACCCCGACTGAACTCCGTCGGCCTCTTCCATTATGATTGTGAGTAGTGTGTTGACGAGAGTCCTGAGCTCCTCGACCTCCTCTCTGAGATCATCGAAAGTTTCAGCATCGCTGTCCTCAGGCATCGCGCATCCCATCTGAGGAATCACTTCCTCAGGCTGGAGAACGGCGCACTATGGCCTATAAACACGAGAGGTCATAGACTTGCGGCCGGGGCGGTTGATGAAGTGAGATTGACTAGCCGTCACTCGACTTCTTCATCCGCTTCTTCTTCCTCTTCTGGCTCCTCTTTATCTAAATCCCATGAGTCGTCCTCGTAGTAGGAATCGTCATCGTCCTCGTAGTAGTAGTCGTCACTGTCACGTCCTCTCAACATGGTCATAGCTATGCCTAGAACTACAACGACTAGTACGCCTCCGAGTAAAATCATCTGCGAGTCTTCGCCTCCTGATTCGGTAGTAGGCGGTGGCTGTACGTTAATCCCTACAATCGCCTGATAGGGATTGTCAAAGTCACCATCAATGATGAGATACAGGTTCGGTTGGCCAGGCTGCCACGACTCCCATTGGAACTCGGCGTAGACGCTTGAGCTCTCAGCGGGCAATAGCAATGCAATAGGCCCGTCCCTAGCTGTGGAGAGCGATTCTCTCCACTGACCTCCATCGACCAGTTCGTAAAGTCCGACAGTGAACTCTCCTTCTCTCTTGCCGGGATTCTCCCAGAATGTCTCGATGAAGAGGATTTCACCCTGCACCGGAGTGTTGCCAGGGTTGATTACCGAGCGAGTATAATGCCCGAGGAACTCCATGATTCTCAAAGTGACTTGCCTCGGTGCCGACTCACTCCCTGTGCCGATAATCTGGTTACCAGACTTATCCGTAGAGGTTATCCAGAACCAGAGATAGTCCCCGGATTCCACCTTCATGTCATTTAGTGGACTGAGGTCCAGCGCCGACTGGTACACGTCGTTGGTGTCGTCGTCGATAATCATGCTCAACTCACCGGTGGCCTCGGTCCCTGCAACTGGGGCGTTGGCTCTGACGTAGACCCATGAAACCTGCAGTGGGCCGTCCACCATACCGATCTCGTCGACCATTGTCACGGTCACCGTGACATCTCCCAGCATGTCCGAATCCAATATCGTCAGAGAAGAATCTGGGTAATCTGCTAGGTTGAATAGGGCCTGTGGTGCCTTGCTGTCGACTATAACGGAAGCATCGCTGTTGACTATAGACGAACCCAATCCTGGGACGTTGAGGACACTGGTGGTGACTGTCATCTCGGGATTCAACGGCACCCTTGCAGGTAGGACCATGGATCCGGAGAAGAATCCGTCAGAATCCACTTCGACCACAATGTCGACCTCCTGAGTGCCGTAGATGATTTCAATCTCGACTTGTAGGTCTTCGGGTATCTCCGAAGCCTGCACCTGTGAGCCTGCGTAGTATATCGAGCCGTCCATCTGGAACTCATCTCCCTGTCGTAGGTACAGCGAATCTCCAATCGGTTCGATCTGAGGCGGAGTCAAATCAGACATGGCCTCCGGAACTGCCATGAACTTGTTATCGAGTTCCCATGTCAGTTCGCCTATGTTGTTCTGATAGGCGACAGTAGTGAGGTCGTCCTCGATGCTGATACTCGGTTTGCATCCGAGTTGACCGTCCTCCCAAGGGTAGTCCCACGAGAGTTCGAAGCCAAGGCTGATTTGGGTGATGTCCGAAGTGATTTGAGATGATTGAGCACTAAGTGGTGAAACCATGCTGTCATCAGCGGTCCACAGTGTCCCTCTGGATGGGTCGAAGGTAAACTTGCCCAGATTGGATGAGGTGTCGCCGCACAGCATCACAGTGATGTTATCGAGGGTGTGTATGCCGTTGGCCTCTTCGACTTGGATAGTAAAGGTGTGTGGCACCCCTGCAAGCAGGTAGCCAATCTCACGATCTAATTCGTAGCCCGATGAAATCAGACTGGTCGGCTCGTCGGTAGCTACCACAATACTGGCCCATGCATCAGCAGCACCGGGGCCCCCTCCAGTCCCTCCGTCCTGGTAGGTGTGTCCAGCCCAGTCGGTGCCCTCGATGTAGAAGTGGACCATGCTGTTGAATGGCAGAGCGGAGAGATCCAGCGAGGGGAACTGCACCTGCTGCTGGCCGGTCATTCCTGAGGTTAGAGGCATCTGCATAGACAAGTACTCGTCTTCATCAGCTACACCGTCCATATTCAGATCGTCCACGGTCTCGCGCCAGTAGCGCAGCGTGATTATCTCGCCACGGGCCTCTCCCTCGTCAATAGTGATGAATAATGCGAGTGGATTGTTGGGTTCCCAAACCTTAGCGTGGGCCGGTTGCAAGCCGATATTGGTGTTGAGTTCCATAGGACCAGCGATGGGCGGGTTAGAATCAACTCTGACTATAACCTGAGGTGGAACTCCTGTCACATCCTCAACTCCTACCGCCGATCCTGATGGGCCGACAGAGAGCATCATCGGTGACATGGATAACTCCGACAGCGATGCAGGAGGGGAAACGATTCCAGAGTACCCTCCTCCGTCTTCGGATGTCATTGCGAATAGGTTGCCCGATAGATTCAGGCCGACAGAATAGTCGCCTGCGTCGGGACGGGAACTGGTCGAGTCCTGGAAGCGGACGGACCCTGATATGTTGACCTGAGCGCCATCCATAATCGGGAATGGGTAGAACGGTGAGAACTGGTTGGACAGCAATCTACCGGACTCGTCTCGGACCTCAAAGGAATCGACCTGAAGGTCATTCTCCACGGCCTTGGCACCGGACTGGCCACTGAATGACACTGCTGGCCACACCGTCTCTCCTGTCGAGTCGAAGGCCTGGGCAACCCAGCGTATGCTATCAACGTCGTCCCAACTCCAAGAAATCTCAAACGCCCAGTGGACGACGACATCATCGTAGCCGTCGTTGTGCGTCTCGATACCGATGTAACTGGCCGTCTCGTCGAGCATAGCGGAATTGCTGCCTGAGGATTGGCTGAACATCACTGCAGCTGTCGAATCCCAACCATATGCTGGATCCTTTGAGACCTCGAACTCAAGAATCACTCCGTCGGAGGCAGTTCCTCGTAGGGTAATCTTCTCGATTTCCGAGTTGTCATACAGGTGGTGGTGCCTGGTCTGAATCTCCGCCAACTGCCTATCTGGGTACATCGTGTTGGGAACTTGGAAATCACGATTGGTCATGATGTAGTCGAAATCGATATCGCCGTCAATGGCTATAGAACCCATCTCGGCAGAGATGGTGACGGGTATCGAGACTTGCTCTGGAGGCGGGTCATCCTGCGTCTGCGAGTCGTGGTAGGCTGATACCGAGGCGCCTAGTCCAGAGACGTTCTCAAAGATCATGTAGCCTATCCCCATCCTACTCAGTGTCACCGTCTGAGCGCTGTTCGAATCTATGCTCAAGGAGACTTCTCTCCACTGCCTTCCAGTGTCGGAGTCAGTATGGGTACCAGGCAGCGAGTTAATTGCGAGTATCTGAGCACTGTTGAGCATATTGTAGAATGGTGAATCGGCTGAACTACTACTCTGAGTCGCAGTCCCAACACTAACGGAGACTGGCGATTCGAATCCGTTGGAATCCGGTGAAACCGCGATGATTCCAGCGGTAACCGCTCCGGCTGCTGGAATCCTGAAGGACAGCGATGCAGGACTGCTGCCGTCGAGGGCGAGTATGGCCGTTGTGGCCTGGTACTGTGGTTCTCCTCCCGAGTCTGTGAGCAGTGACTGCCATCCGTAGTGACCGTAGTTAATGCCGAACGGGAAGCTCCACTCGTGGGTCCCGTCATCGATGACGTCGATGTCGGGATTGAGTGCCGGCTCGGCGAAGTTGGTTGTCAGGACCAGTCTGTCAATCCAACCGTTCGTGGGCAGTGATATCGATACCCCGAATCCGGGCTGAGGGTAGGTGAAGGTCAGTCCGCCCTGCGAGGCAGTTCCCAGATTACCTCCGTTGGGGCCTGTGAAGTCTATTGAGAGACCACTGGAGAAGTTCCCTGAGAGTCCGATGCTCTTGATTGGCCTTGAGGAGTGGAGGTAGTCAGAGGAAACTGTGCCAGCGACGCCGGTGGCATTCAACAGACCATCGATGAGGCTTACACTATTACTGAGATCCCATCCATTACCCTCTAACCCTGCGGCGTTCAGAATCCTCTTGCCGCCGATGTGAATCTTGTTTATCCGAGGAGTCTCCTCCTCGTTGTTGGTGTCCATGTGCACCATGAGTTTCATCTGCGGAGTCGTAGTGGTGTCAACTCCGGCCAGAGAAATTGGGAAAGAGACATTCGAGTATCCAGGAACAGCCTCCCCGGTGAAAGTGTCAATCAGAGATGCCCTGACCGAAGAGTCAGAGGGAATCGCAGCATCGATATCGATGAATCCAAGGTTGAAGTCGTGAATGTCGGAGGCGCTAAAGACCGGACTCAGCCAGTCGCCCGGGCTCCCGTAGTTGGCGATTCTTATTCCAACGTTATCGAGGTACCATCCGGCGTAGTTCCAGATGCTATCTCCACCACCGTGGAACCTGAAGCGCACGTCATCTCCCGCAAAGGACGCTAGGCTCGCCTCCTTGTGCTCGAACGCGGTCGTCGTAACGGAGTATGTTGAGCCCGAGCCAGCGCAGTGGACCGAACCGAAGTAGTTGGAGCCCTGAGGGATTGACGTATAGGTGAACGCAATGCTGGGCGTGTCATAGAAATTGTTGCCCGGGTCCCAGTAGGTCCAAGAGCCGCCGTTCAGAGAGATGAAAATGCCGCCTCCGTCCCAGTTATTCTCGAAGCAGGCCCAGTGATCCATCACGAATGAGGCGCTCGAGTTGGCAGGCAGGCTGTATGTCGGAGAGTATAGATTCGCATTGAGGCTGCTCCCGTACGTCCCTCCGAGGTTGATTGCTAGGGCATAAGGGAATGAGGGCTCGCTGTTCGTGGGACCAGCGTTTGATGTAATCTGTCCGTAGGACCACTTGTTTCCGTTTGCTCCAGACGAGGGGTTTCTGGTCCACCCAGAAGGCATGCCCGTAGAGGGGTTGCTGGCAGTGGAGTCCTCGAAGCCATTAGTGATGTCCTGAGAACCACTGGTGAAAGTGTAGTAGGCCCAGTCGTCGATACCTGCCTGAGTGTTTGAGGCAGGGCTCGGCCAAACAGCGCCATAGTGATACGCGGTAGATGAGGTCTCCAAGTCGTCCTCAAAGACAGTGTTGCCTGAACCATCTACGACACGTATGGCTGCAACGGTCAACCCTTCTTGTTCATCTGCTGCGCTGCCTCCATAGTGAGGAATGTAGGGGTCGCTATCGACGATGAACCGAAGATATACGTTGGCCTGGTTCTGGAACGAGGTTGGGATGTCGAAGGAGACTGTTCGTATCCCGTTGCTCTGATCCCCGGAGACGCCATCATAGCCGTTGACGCCCGGGATGGCCCCGTTTCTGTCCTCACAGTTGTTGGTAGTGCTCGAGCCCGTCGAAGAGATGTCGGTCCAGGAGTTGTTGTTCAGGGAGAGTTCGACGCAGGCGTTGTCACTGTAAGAGCCCTGTAGATCCCACTCCATATCTGCCTCGATGCTGAAGGTGCTGTTGGTTCCTGACAGATTGAGTGTCCTCTGCAGGGCGCCGTACATGCCGGGTGTATAGTCGCATCCAGAGCCGGGAGTGTAGCATCCACCGTGCCATGCTCCATACTGAATCCCGTCGTTATGGAAATTGATGTTGTCAAGGAACCATCCAGGGCGCTCGTTGGTGGAAGTGGAGTCGGTCCAAATGTGGAATCTAAACTGTATCTTGCTGGCATTGTCAATGTCGGCAATCGAGGACATAGAGATGTTGCTCGAGACCCAGCCGCTGTGAGTGGGTGAAGCGAATACAGGAACGGCCCCAGAGGGGGCGCCCGCTGGAGAAGGAGCGCTGGTAGACATGGTGCTCGGATAGCCGCCGTCAGGGGCGATGTAAGACCAGTCGGTCCAGCCGTTGGTGTTGATTCTGTACTCGACCCAAGCGCCGTCACCTCCGCCTGCGGCGGTGCTGTCAAGGTGGTACCAGTGGTCGAATTTCAGGTAGTAGCCATTGATGTCCTCAGCGTCGGGGACATCAACCTGGGGAATCAGGAAATACCCCGAACTGCCAGCGGGCACGGGAGATCCGGGCAACGTGCCCACAGAGACAATTCCCTCGGTCGCTGAAGTAGGAACTACGCCGTGGGACAGCGTCTGCTCGTCGCCGGAGATGTTTCCATTTAGTCCGGTAAAAGTGGTGGCCTGCCAAAGTTTGTGTTGGTTACAGAAGTAGGTCTGATTGGTAATTTCATTGGAGTCGAGCTGATTGTTGCCGTTGGTGTTCAGTCCAGCCTTCATCAGATTGCCTGCATACTCGCAATTGGTTCCGGCAGGGATCGTGAAGAAGGCAAAGAGGTAGCCTACAGTCGAACCGTTGATTACGGTGTCGCAGAAGTAGTCTGTCCACACAATCTCATCACTGTCGAGGTTGGTGTCGAAATCACTGTCCCAGCCCCTCTCCATAACAGTCCCGTTACCTCCGCTACAACCAGTTACACCTGTGCTGAAGCCGTAGTCGTAGACATGTTGCCAGCCGGGAGAATACTTGTACGCGCCATTGAGATTCACCGTGATATCACCATCGTCGAAGGTGCTGATGTTTGATCTCGTACCATCATCCTCGAGAGTCATTGACACGTCGTCTATCAGTTCAGTACCATAGAAAATACCTGAGGAGAAGTCGGCACCCTCCCATACTATGCCGCCATCTAAGGATGCGGCCATGGGCGAGTCGGTTACATGGAGCCAACCGTCGAGGACGGTGGAGTTACCCGGTACTCTGAACCCTGTCAATGTCACTGCATCTCCTTGGGGGTTGACCGAAGAAGGTCCTATCCAATTCGTAGATGCGGCGGCGGCAATCGGTGCTGTGAGCATGAGGAGTACGATGGCTCCTGCTAGTCTCTTTCGCTCGGCTGGCATGTGCCTACGCGGGTTTGGGGTATTATGAATGAATTGGTCATGCCCCTAGAACAGGAGGATATAGCAGCATTTTCATCATGAAATATGATTGCCCTCAGGAGTTCTGGATGGAGCCACTGGGGAGAATTGAACTCCCGACCTTCCCATTACCAATGGGATGCTATACCCCTAAGCCACAGTGGCAGTGCCCCGGCCATCAGTGGGCTCGATTTAACCACTGCGGATTGACTTGTGTGAGTGCAACAGACTCAAGAGATTGGTATCACTCGCCGGGTCACCTGCCGAGATCGCATAGCCTGGTATTGCGCAAGACTGGAAATCTTGTGGGATTTTCCCTCGGGAGTTCAAATCTCCCTCTCGGCGCCACTCATCCTCCTCTGTCTATCCCGGCGCAGATGGGCCGCCACAGCGCGTCCCTTATGCGGTGCCTTGATTCGGCGTTAGCGTGGATGAGGGTGGAACTGCACCTACAGCCGGTGCCGCTTCGGGCAGAGAGCCGCTTCGTCTGAGTGATGTTCAACTACCGTGGAGGTTTGCTGACAGGGACGAGCGGTTGGCCCTGCTGGACATCTTCCTAGAGGATTTCACGTTCCATCTTGCCATTATGAAAAGGCAGTGGAGAATCGGAGAGCTGACTTGCCTCGGACTGGCCTTCGCTGGAATGGTGCTCGGAGCATGGGACCTTGGAATCGGGGAACTGGCAAGCGGAGGAGACTACAACCGAGTGGGGCTCAGCGGTTTCCAGAACCTGTCTGATTTGTCGCTGATGTTGGCGCTCTTATCGATAATAGCCTGGGTGGGGGTTTTCATTACGTTGTGGACCAGATACCCGATAATGCGAGAGAACTTGGTCTATCTGTGGATTGCAATGATGGCGGTGCAGCTGGGTTCGATAAGTTCCCACTCAAAGTCGCCGGGATTCCCTTGGGAGTCAACAGGCATGGACTGGGTAATGGTGGGGATTTCCAATCTCATCCTGTTCTTCCTAGCCATCGTGGTCGTGCACCGCGCCGTCATAGAGACTCGAGACATTCACGTCGAGGAGCGGCACTCGCACCCGGATCCTCGCGTCGTCCAAAAAGCGTGGAGGGATCACAGCCTGAGGGCATGGAGTCTAAGCCTAGGAATGTGGATGATTCTGGTGAACCTGATGTCATGGTCGGGTGCGCACGCGATAGCACAGAGGCCACCGATAGCGGACTATAGCGACATGTTGGTGGTAATGTTTGTCGTTACAGGATTCTTCTCGGCGATCTTCCTGATGCACGTCCTGTGGTACCCTCAGTTCATGCTAGGAGGGGCCGAGGACAGAATCCAGTCGGTCAGGGCGAGAGAGGTCGCGGGAGAAGCCCCTGAGCCAGTTGCCCGGGCCGAGCAGGGCAAGTGCCCAATCTGCAGCGGGCCTACTCCAGCGATTCGGCACGAGCATGGAGGGATTGAGGTTCCTTGCTCAGAGAAATGCTCTGGCTTAGGTAAACCAGGCACGGCGTGTCCAGAATGCAACACGGTGCTGCCGATTCGCATCGAGTGCCCGAGCTGTAGTTCTAACACAACTATTGTCAGTCACTTCAGCAGGCCCGAAGCTTGGTAGAGGGACATGCAGACCTGCCGAGCATTCAAGGGCAGTATGCGTCCGAGTATAGGCGAGACGGATGGCAGAACACGGTTGGTGGAAGGACGATGACGTCTCCGACGTCGCGGAAGCGTTCGATGTGGAGCATTCTGATGGAGTGCCAGTCCCAGATTATAGCGGCGAAGAGGAAAGTTCCGGCAAGGACGCTCTTGGCATCGTCATTGGTGCCTCTGCTGCAATCATCGTGCTGCTAAGCGTGGCAATCGTGATGCTCTGGGTTTGGGCTGAGATAGAGGATGTCAATATTGGAGGGCCTCCTTCGGCTCTACTAACATGGGAGGATGAGTACAGGAGCCTTACCGGACTCGATGCCGTACAGGGCGATGGCACTGGGGTCATCCTGTGCATCGTCGACTCCGGCATCGATATGGGGCATCCTGATCTCGAGAATCTCGAACTGGCAGGATGGCTGGATACGATAGATGGCGCTACTCAGCCATACGACGACGAGGGGCACGGCACTGCAATGGCTGGAATCGTGGTAGCGCAGGACGGATTGGAGGGCAACGCCCCCGGAGTCAGTCTCCTTGTGGCCAAGGCGATAGGTGAGGAGGGGACTGGGGACGATGTGCAGATAGCAGAGGCTGTCAACTGGTGTGTAGACAACCAAGCGGACATCATTTCTCTGAGTCTAGGGGGGGACCAAGGGTTCGGCTCTGGGTTCCTTTCTGGCGACGCCCTCGAAGAATCAGTAGAGGATGCCATAGATGAGGGGGTGTTCGTAGTAGCCGCAGCAGGCAACGACGGCGAAGACGATGATGGGGACGTGGAGTCTCCGGGATCAGTCGAGGACGTAATCTGCGTCGGCGGCATAACTAGGACGGGGAGTATCTGGACAGGTAGCTCAGAGGGAGACAACAACGGCAGAATCTGGCCTAATCCCATTCTACCTCGCGACGACCCCGACAAGAAGCCCGAAATCGTAGCTCCTGCGCACGAGGTCCCGATTCTCATGGCAGGAGGAATGGGGGGCGGTGTGTGGTGGGGTTGGTCCAGCGGCACCTCAGCAGCTACGGCATGGGTATCTGGAGCACTTGCCATCGTGCTCGAGGCCAACCCAGAGATGCAGAGAGAGGGAGATTCAGGGGGGGCGTCAGCAGTAGCGCAGATGAAGAGCGTCATCATGCAGAACTCTCAGATGCAGGAAGGACAGAGTGAGCATGATGATCACTATGGATACGGGCATATCAGAGTCGACCTCTGGGTGCAGGCCCTTGGAAACGAAAGCACAGTAGTTGTATCAGAGGAGTGGGGAGTGAGTCCGCGCGGATTCGTTTATGCCATATTCGACGATTTTCAAGCCCGGCGCAGCACGGCCAATGTCCCACCTGTCAGTTCGACGAAGCCCAAAGAGTGAGACTCGCTAACTCGCTTAACGAACTCGATCCAGGTGTTGAAGGACTCTACCTTCCTCTGTGCAGGGGTCATCTTCGAGGAGGAAACAGCTTCTCCTACATCACCGGTGGGAACCTCGGGCTCCTGCACCAACATCACTCCCCCGGGCGAGAGCAGTTCGAAGGCTGCGGTTGCGGTTGCTGCCCTCTCATTCTCGGCCGTATCGATGATTATGAGGTCCAGTGGAAGTGGTAGGAGAGAGGAGCTGGCAGAGTCCGGAAGCGTCGCGCTGGCTGCAGACCAAGTCGCAGCCTCTGCGGCCAATTCGCCCCAAGGCATCTGGATAATCTGGGTCCAGTTCTCAGCACCGTGACGGCGGATGAGACGATCAATAATGACTCCGAACTTGCCCCCTGGTTCAACTATCCGAAACGATTCGGGGTGAGAAGTTGGTTGCTCAGGAGGGTTGGCTGGATCTCCGCACCACAAGTCGAGTAACCATGCCGACAGGTGACCTATTCCTCCTCCGATTAGTACGGCGTTCCTAACCGGGACCCTTGCACTGATGTCCCTGATTCTCGCCCTCATCGAGCGTGGCAGGGGCCGCAGACTCATGTGTAGCATTTGCTCTCCGATTCCAGCAGCGATAGCTGGCTCAGAATCGCCCCGCGTTGAGTCCTCGGTAAGAAGCCTGTCAAACATTTCCTGTTCGGACATCTGGGGCAGGCCGAAGCCACTGTCACCGGAAGCCATGGGAATTGCTCAGGGGTGCGTCTATTCAATCATCGCATGTGTGGATGGCTTCAAGAGAGGAGTGTAATCCGGAGTGTCGTGCAATCAGAGGATAATGGAGGCGACACGGGTGTGGCTAGTTGCCCGAACTGCTCGCAAAGCACCGAGCACGAGGTCCTGCGTAGGACCTCAAGAGGTAGTGGCGACGACATCCTCGCAAAGTGCGTTGAATGCGGTGATGTGCACACCATTGTACTACGCCCTCCGAAGGCTGTGCGTGTGAGTGCAACGCTCTCTGACGGCAAAGAGAGCGAGGCACGCTACATTGAGATCGACGAGGATGAGATCATCACGATCGGAGACGTCTTCGAACGAGACGAGGCTCTTTGGGAGGTAACTCGAATTGACGGTGATGCCTCAAGACCTTATGATAGACTGGGGGCATCTGATATCAGAGCGATGTGGGCAGTGCGCCGTGACAGAGCCGTGGTGAAGCTGACACTCACCGATGGTGAGGACAGTATCGCTTCAAGCATTGAGTGCGAGCCCGAGATGGTTTTCACCTGCGGGAGCATTCTCGAAGTCGAGGGCAGGAGGTGGCGGATTCGGGCTCTGCATACGGGAAAGGGCAGGACGCTGAGTGGAAGTAGAACAGCTAAAGATCTCAGGAGAATGTATCTCCATCCTCCTAGGGCTCGATACTAGCGACGGTTTGCCCACGGCATCAGCAAGGCCTTGGCAACATGCAACGCCACCTCTGGGTTCTCCCTTAGTCTGCGCATGCTATACTCGTACCACTTTGTCCCGTACGGAACATACACTCTCGTCCTGTGCCCCTGTTTAGCGAGATCTCGTCTGATATTGCCTCTGACGCCAAGCAGGAACTGGAACTCATATCCCGGACCCTTTCCAGCCGAACGTGGAACTGCCTCGCTGTATCTGGGATCCTCAATATTAGGTCCCATTCCGCGTGACTTGAGAGATTCTAAAGAGTGCTTGATTACCGGCTTGTCATGCGACGCTATGGCCGTGTAAGCGCCCGAGTCGAGCATCAAATCGATAGCTCGGTTGGTGGCATCTACTATCTCACGATACCTCGTGTGAGATATCTCTGCGGACTCGAGATATATTCCCTTGCAGATGCGGAAATCAGTGTAACTGCCCGTGGCACTTGAGACCTCCAAGATGTCGGAAAGAGTTCTGAACAATCGCCCCTGTAGCACTACACCAATGTTTGTCAGCCCTTTCGTGTGCATAGATATGGCAGTATCTATCGTGGCCTGAGTAACCCGGTGGTCCTCCATATCCAACCGCACGAAGATATCATCTTCAGCGGCTCTTCTGAGCAGTCCCTCGATGTTCGAAAGAGCTGTTGACTCGTCTATCATCAAACCCAATGCCGTTGGTTTAATCGAGATGTTTGCATCCAAGTTGTTCTCGACTATTGCATCCAGCAACCTGCTGTACTCACTCATGAAGAACTGAGCCTCATCAAGAGATTCTATGTCTTCACCTAGGACGTCCACAGTAAAGCACGCTCCCTCGGAGCTCATACGACTCATCAGTTCGATGGCGCTGGGGATGTCTGTGCCGGCGACGTATCTCTTGGCGACCCACCTGATTATGAAGCGAGGAGTTAGTGGCATCATGCCTACGATAGCTCGCCCGAATAGGCCCATGGTTGGGTTGCAGAGTACGGAGAGCCTTCACAATTGCTACGGTCTAGCAGAGTTCACGCCCACGGCGAATCGGGACGTCCATACCTTCCAGAAGATCTGTGATGGCGTTACGCTGCCATGCCTTGAACGACTTCCTGTCCAAATGGGCGAACAGATTGGCACCGGGAAACGCTACGCGAGTGGCCTCGACGGAGACCTCGATGGAATGCCTCCATGCTCCGCCCGGCAGACCATCATCTGACGGTTCCTCGAAAGGAAGAGCGTAGTTCGCCAGAATATGGCCTGCCCATAGTTCCGAATCTGAGAGAACTGCTTTGTGACGAGGCGCGTAGTGTCCGCCACCGAGTCCAATCATCACATCGCCCCCCGGGGCCCATTTCACAGGCTGGTTCCCTGATAGTCCGAGATTGTCTGATATCACCTCAGCCCAAAGTTCGGCGGGCCGATTACTTCCCCACTCCCTCTCTGTAGAGCCAATTTCGATGTACAGTGCCGGGCGCTTAAGAAGAGGACCGTGATGAGTAGTCTCCAGAGTCAAGTCAAACTCCTCGTCGAGTTCACGCGAGCGGGCTAGGGAGAGCATTGACCTGAACAGCGAGGCGAAGCGAGGCGAAGGTGGTACGACTGACCCCTTCTTGCCGCCAGCTTGCCCCCTCCCTCCGTGCGGGGTCTCGCCAGGTATTCCGATGGCGTGGAGTGTCAGTGCGGGAATCTCAGTCGCCGAGACATGACGAGACAGGACGAGGACTTCGTCGACAGTGCAGTCAGTGGCCTCCTCGTGCGTACAATCTATCCCGTCTGCCATTATGTGTAACTCCTCGATTAACAGGAGGTGTACAGGACGGGTTGCGTGTTCTCGTAGGAGTCCATGACTCATGGCAGTCGGTTCGCTCCAGCCTCCAAGACGCAATATGGCTTCATACATATTGGAGGAGGCGGTGTCGGCACTCGATGCGAGTAGCAGGGTTACCACGGGCAGGCGAGGAGGAGTGTGCCTTAATCCTCTCAGCCACACCTTCAAGCATGAACTAGTGCGGCGCTTGTCATGGGCGAAGTGCCTCTGGGCTTCCAGCCGATAAGGGCGGACCGCGGTGAATCTGCCACTGTCATCGTAGGCAGTTCGGGAGAGTTAGTCAGGATAGACGGGTTCGGCGCTACTCTGCACCAGTCTGTCAAGCCGTTTCCAGCCTCGGTAACAGGTGGTGCCGTGCTTGACGACGTCTGGGTCGGGACATGGGTCGAGCACGAGTTGCAGCAGGCGAGGATGGCCGCTCTGCCTCTTGCTGGAGAATGGAAATCTGGAGGGAGTAGGGAGATGCTCAGACAAAAGCCCGAGACGGCCGATCTGATGCCCTCATCGGCTATCTGGTCAAAATTCCTCGACGCCGAACCCATGGCTGTCTCGAGGGCAGGGGATGGAGTGGTCTTCGCCACTCTGCGAAAGGGGATCTACAAGATAGACGAGGGGGCGACAGAGGTCTGGCGCGCACCGTATCCTGAGTGGTCACACCTGTCAGGGCTGGCCTCACGCGACCACCTAGTGTCCAGTAACGAGGTCGAGGGTCAAATCTTCGTCTGGTCAATGGCCGGAGGAGTGACAGTATTGGACAGCGAGGACGGAAGACACATTCTCAGTACCATAGTATCTCTGCCTGACTCACTCAGCGGCGTCCGGCACAGTAACGAGGGCGGCTGGCTCCTACTGCTCAACAGTGGCAACATAGCCCTACTGGAAGATTTTGAGTCTAGACCGACGGTGGTGCAGACTCTTGGACCTGTGTCAGACGCCATCTACGACGGAAAATGCTGGAAGTGGACTGGGTGGAGGCATGACGGAGCCCTAATCGACGGCGAAGTGCAATGCATAGCTAGAGAGCAGATAGGAGTGGCTCTTGTTGGTGACAGGGTACTAACTAACGACGGAGCCTGGGACAATTTCGGGCTGAATCACTCTGACTGATTCAAGATAGTATTCCCGCACTTGCCGCAGACCTTGCGGTCCTCGTGCACACCTAGGAATACTCCTGGGCCGCAGTTCTCGCAGGACTCGCCTTTCCTGACCAGTTTTCCGTCCTCTACAGAGTACTTCGAGTGCTTGCCATTGGGATTCGGTCCGTCGCCCATCATTCCCCACCATCCTCTGATTCGCTCTCATCCGACTTCTCGACGATTACAGCAGGTGTGGACTTGACTGTTGCCGGGGCCTTAGATTCTGACTCCGCCCCGTGCCTGACCCTGACATACTCGGGCTCGAGTGCAGCCGACTTGGATGAACTGTAGATCAATGCGAGCCCCGAGGTCTGAGGGCGCCCGTAGCGCGTGCTGACCTCCTTGACGAAGACCAATTCCTTCTTGGCACCGGGCTCCGTCTTGGCCGCAGCTGCGACCATCTCATCCAGAGACGGGGTCGGAGAGTTTTCATGGTTCCACATGAATTTAATCTCGATGCGGTCAAGCAACGGGTTCTCCTTTCTCTCGATGACTTCCATTGAATCACCCCTCTAACGGATGTTAACCTTGAGAGCATAGTTGCCTGCGTCAGTCACATTGAGCCTCTTTGCGACCTCAGAGCGCTCTGGGTTCATAATGACCACAAATCCCTGCCAATCGGTAGTCACAGGAGCTCCGGGGCAGTGCACGCACTGAGGCGGGTCGTTCTTACTCTCAGGATCGGGCAATATCCTGTTGCATTCGCCGCAGGCAAAAGGCTGCTTCACCATCTCAGTCTTCCTCCCCTAGCCAGTCGAAGCCCCCGAGGCCGTCCATCTTGCAATTAAGGCCAATCTTAGACGAACGCGGGTCGTTCTGATTGATTGATTTAGATACTATCCTCGAGCGAACCGGGCTGCCCTCCTCAAGGTGCTTGCCACTCTGAGAGCCCTCAATCCTCTTGTTCTGGGCACTTAGGTGGACTTGTACTGGCTCGTCAAGAATCTGGGACTTGTGGAGAAGGGCCTCGACGGGACCTATTCTGACGAAAGCGCCGTACTCGGAGACTTCCGACACAGCGCCGTCAACGACCTCGTTGTTCTCCATAGTGAATATCAAGGCCTTGAATTTGACGTTCTGGTAAATCGCTCCATCACCGTGGATAATCTTCCCCCGGCCTAATGCCTCGTGATCAAAGGTGAGCAGGGTGTAGTCCTCGTTCTCGTCGAATCTTCCCTCAAAAGCATCGTGAGCCAGTTCGTCGATGTGCTCCTCTAACTTACGCCCTGCTCGAATGTACTCAGCAGGAATACGGATGGTATCATCCCGGGTTATGAGGCTGTACATGTTCTTCTTCCTCCGCCGGGACTCACTCCGAGGTCTGTCGGAGGAAGGGGAGATTTTCTCCCGTCCCTCATCGGCAATGCCTCTGGAGGAGAGTTCCGTGCGCCCCGGCGACCCGCCCGCCCTGTATAAGCACAACGGATAGAGCAAAGAGGTCGGCCTGCACCACAGGTCAATCAGACCGTAGGTCTGCTTGAGATTATAGGGCGAATGTTCAAGTGGATTCGGAAGGCCATCTCCGATTCTGATGACGGTGAGCCGCTTGGACAATCGCCTAACTCGACTCCGGCAAGCGAGTCTTGGGGTCGCTCTGTTGCTGTTGATGTCCCTGTCTCCTGCTCTGGTTCACTACGACTCACCCGTCAGAATGGAGACCGGAGGAGGGGGCGAGGAGCCATGGACCGACGGTGACCAGCCGTGGCCCCAGGCAGGCAGAACTCCTGGCAGAGTAGCTGAAGTTCCAGCTCACAGCCCTATCGGAGGTGCCGGCAATGGCAGTCCCTCCGATGCATCAGATCTGATGTCGATAGTCGAACCGGTTGTCAACTGGGTGTACGGATCATACTCCATTGGCACTGACGCACTGGCGACCCCTGTCGCAGATTTGTCCGCATCAGTGACCAAGGATGAGGACGCTTCCGAACGTTGCGGAGGCAGTTCTCTCTACACAATTCTAGTTCAGACAGATCAAAATTCCGATCATACCTATCTCCGAATCGTTGAGGGTGAGGACGCAGATCTGGCGTGGGAAGTAGACATGGGGCTGACGGAGTATGTCAAGGCGGCCCCAGTAGTGGTCGATGTCGATGGCGATGGTCTCGAGGAAGTGCTGGTTGCCTACGACGCCTCTGGAACGCTGTACCTCGACGCCTGGTCGCCCCGATTAACATGCTCAGTTACCGGTTGGTCCTCCTCAGGAGACTCCAGCCAGATGCTTTGGTCCTGGAGCGACGAGTCTCTGATGATCAGTAGCGATCAGGGACCTTACACATCCAGTTTGTTGGGCGGCCACAGACCCACAACCCAGCCACTGCTGGCTGACCTCGACCTCGATGGTGATGCGGAGATGGTTATTGCCGCCATAGATGAGGTCTCCGAAGAACCGGTCGTGGTCGCCCTAGAACTATCGGAAACTGGGGCCAGTCTACTCTGGGATGCTGCTCTGGACAAGGGAAGTCACCCCTCCGACCCTGCTTTTGCACGGACCGATGAGACTACCGGATATGTGCTTTTGACGACCACCCAAGAGAGCAGTGGGGCGATATGGGTGTGGAAACTGGACTCAGATACAGGGGATTCGAACTGGGACGGGCTGACGCTGGGCAATTCCGATGGCGACACCAATGCCCCTCACATCAGGCTCCCTGGTCCCATCATCGCCAACCTCGATGGGAACTCTGACGATCTCGAGATGATACTGACTATTCCCACTGATTGGGATGGTTCCAGCTCGGTAGACGGAGCTGAGTTTGTTGGCATGGAGATAGGCAATGGCGACGAGCTCTGGTCTTTCGAGGCCTCCAATGGATTCGCCGACGCACCCCCCGTGGCAATAGACACGAATGGCGACGGTCAGCACGACAGAGTATGCTGGGTGACGTGGTCGCAGGATACCACCGACAGGCACGGGCACGCCGGGTGTCATGATGTGAGTGGCTCCAGCCCTGATCAGGCTTGGCAGAAAAGCCTCGAGCAGAGCAGCGGTTATCCAAATGACGAGATAGCGGTCGCGCCACCGACATGGATGGATATAGACGGCAGCGGTGAGCAAGAGTTACTGGTCGCCTACGGTCGCTCGCTATGGGCCTTTGACGGCGACGATGGTTCCTCGGCAGCCGTCTGGGGAGGCTCAATCGACCTTTCTCACAGAACTTGGTCTGCCCCTGCTCTCGCTGACGTGGACGGCGATGCCACGCTTGATCTGGTTCTCGGCGACACGGTCGTGTCGCATGCTCTGGCTGATATGAGGCCCCTGCTGGACCAGAGGAGTATCGAATTCAGCCCCAGCGAGCCAGATCCTGGAGAGCTCGTCACTGTGACTGCGCTGTTCGAAAACTCGGGGACTGCGGATACTGATCATGAGACTGAAGCTAAGTTGTATGTGAACGGTCAGCTGATAGCCAGCTACGAGGCAGGCACGATGGAGCCGGTTGACCCCACCGGTCCGGGTTCCTTTGAGACGTTTAGCGTAGATTGGAGTGGGCCTCTAGGAGAACACGTATTCGAACTGGTCCTCGACCCCCACTCAAACGTATCTCAATCAAGGCGCGACAACGATGCTCAGACCACTACGCTATCCATCGTGGCACCCTACAACGCGACTTTTGAGATGCCTACCGAACCAATCAGAGTAACTCCAGGAGAAAGTGCGCTGGCGACCCTTAATGTCCGCTCAACAGGTAGGCTTTCGGGGACATGGAGTCTTACTGTCGACGATGTCAACCTGCCTGACGGATGGAGTTGGATTGACGAGACCGATGGCGGCCTATCGGGAGTTTTGATTGGGGCAAATGAGGTTTGGGCCCCTCATCTACGAATCTATTCCCCGCCGGATGCCCTCGGCTCAGATGCTGGATACCTTGGACTGACGCTGACTCTGGACGATGACCCAGAGAACGTCAGTGTGTCCGGCTTACTACCGTTGGAGGCAAATCGAACTCGGGGCCTATCTCTCCGCGGCCCGGATGGGACAGCATCGAGTACTGGTTACGGCCTGTTGGGCACCGACGCTCATGCTTGGATGCTGTTGCACAACCTCGGCAACGCTGCAGAGAACCAGATTACCATCTCTTGGGACGGCACCCCGTGGGGTTCCGACCTCAGGCTCTACGGCATGGACGGGACAGAGCGTCCTGCGCTCTCTCTCGTTGCCGATGAAGTAGTGCTGCTGACAGCGAGACTGGAAATTCCAGATGATATCACTCTTGGGGACTCTGTGAGTACTCCTCTGTCTATGTGTGTAGGCAGTAGTGATGAACAAACCTGCCAGACAATCTCACTCACCTTCGTAGCGGCAGGAGTGGTTACAGATGTCCACCAGCGCAGTGTACCGGCCCAAGATCTTGAGTGGACAGTCCAAGCAGATATGCCGCTTGGTGTGACTCAGTTGACTTGGTCGCTGTCGGATTCCGGCATGGCTGTACAAGGATGGTCTTGGAGTGCTTCGGGTGACCTGTCCCTAGTTGGAGATTCGATTGTCATGTCCGGAGTTTCCGACTCACTGGCCAGCGGTACTCTGACCCTCAACCTCCCTGATGATGCCCCTCCGGCCTTCCATTCCTTCTCAGATGCGAGTGCCCAGTCTGCTGACCACGTCATCAGATTATCACTAGAGGTCTTACAGATCCACAGAGCATCTCTGGTCGTGACATCACCGACCGAGCAGCCCCAACTGGTTGAGGTCGGCGAGGATGCCCTGGTCATGGTGAGACTGGAGAATCCCGGGAATGGACAAGACACGTACCACCTGACTCACGAGGTCGTGCTCGACGAGAACATAACAGAGGACCCAGGTGTGACTGTCTCATTCTCAAATGACGTGGTCTCCCTTGGTGCTGGTAGTCTGACGAATATCCCCGTAACGGTGGCGCTCCCCTCTAGCACTCCTGCCGGGACACCAGTCAGCATAATGATCCACATGACCTCAATGGGAGACCAGTCGGTGAGTGATTCCGACTCGGTTGCTCTAGAGGCTCGTCAGGACCACCGCTGGAACTTGTCGGCCAGTGTCTCAGACTCTAATGCTGACAACCGAACCTTCGCCGTCGCGCCTGGCGAGGGTCTCACAATTGACGTGAATTCGACTAATGTGGGCAACCTGATTGACGGATTGGAACTCAAAGTCACCTACGTCGTGTCCCTGATTGGAGAAGACGGTTCTCAGAATTGGAACTCCAGCGGAGATTCCGTTACAGGGATCGAAGTCAATCAATCAGCCCAGATGACTGTGGAGGTTTCTGTGCCCGAAGACTCCTGGAACGGCTCAGTGATGTCAGTCAGTGTCAGTGCCGAAGCCCAGGGAGAAGTTATGGGGAGTTTTAGTTTCAATGTCGAGGTCGCTCATGTCCCAGGCTGGTCGGTTGTCGCAGATCAGGCCAATCTCGAGGTCGAACCAGGAGGATCCAGTGTTGAGCTCTCTATAATTCAACTAGGAAACTCCCCTTCCGAGGCCTATGCCACAGTCTGGATCAGTGGAGAGAATGGATGGGAAATTGAGGTTCCCAATGACCTGTCCGTTCTCGCCCCGGGGCAGAGTGCGGCTATGACTCTCAACATCACCCCTCCTGAAACGGCTCAGCACGGAAGAGCTGTAGAATTACACATCCGACTACGTGAGGGAGATGGCAGTGGTGAGGCCGAAATCACGCTACCCCTGAGAGTCGCCGTATTCCATGACTTCGATATGAGCGGAGAAGGCGAATGGCTGGTATCAAACGAGGGCGGACATCCTCTGACGGAACTGCGTAACCTCGGTAACGCACCGGCCACCATCAGCCTACAGGTACTGAGTCTGCCGTTAGGATGGATAGTATCTGGACAGACGGAGGTGGTTCTGGGCGTGGGTGAGATTAAGGGTGTGCCTCTGGAGGTTATTCCCTCGGCGGACTGGGACGGCAGTGTGCAGACCATCAGGATACTAGCCGAGGACTCAGTCGGAAACCAGCGCGAAGTCTCACTCGACACCGAGCAGTCAGAGTACTCGTGGGCCTCTTCTCCTGTCATCGTAGCAATGTCTGGGGATCACGCATTGGTCGGAATCCACGGTACCGACTCCTTGAGTTCAGTAACAGACTCATCTTCTGGGCCTCTGGAGAGGGGTGAGAACGGGGACTGGGCGCTTCCGGCGCTTTCCAGCGGGTTCGGCTCACTCAGTGTAGGTGACTCGGCATTAGTTTACTATGCCCACGTCACCCAACCTTCTCTGAGAACTGCTTTTTGCAGCATTCAGGGTGAGTTCGGGGCCGTGGTGGCACAATGCTCTGTGCTCAACGGTTCCGACTCGTTCTCGTTCACTATTCTGTTGATTGACGACAGAGGGGCGATGTTGAGTTCTTTCTCTGGTAAAGCCGCCGGAGGGACTCCCCTCGGGCCGATTAACCTCAGTGCAGAGGGTTGGAGCCCTGAACCGGGTACCCGAATTCTGACTCTACGGCTGCTAGATGACAGAGGAATCGAGATTGCCTCTGTTACTGGCGACTTCCAGATTCGAAGGACCGATTGGAACATTGGATTAGTGAAATTGGAACTGGATGGGGAGGGCTCTGAGCAGCAGATTAGGGTGCTGACGAAGCGGGGCGATGGAGACAGGGCCATACTTGAGCAATACAATGCTGATTGTAGCTTCAGTTTAGTCTCCGGCGACTACTCGATGATACATCAGGTTGACCTTACTGGTACCTTCGCCCCCACCGTCGAGATAGATCGGCCTGCGGTTATTGGTGATGGAGAAGAAATCGTAGTCACCATAGGATGCGCGTTCCCCTGGGACATTGATTCTGATTCAAATGACGATGAGAGCAGGTTAATTCTCTCAGGGGGTATTACGGAGCCATCGAAGTACCCTGACATGGGGACTTCACTGGCTGCTGCGATGCTGGTTATCGGGGTATCTGTGGCCTTGGCTTGGATAGTCAGGAACTACCGTGAAGGCAAGGAGCTGATGGAGATGGCCATGGCCGCTGCCGAGGAGAAGATGGTCGAGCAGGGCGCTAGAGAGGCCGTCGAAGAAGTTCCTGTCAAGGAAGAGGTCAAGGAAGAGGTCAAAGAACCGCGTGAACCTGAACCAGTTTCGGAAGACCATTCTGAGGATGATTTCGAAGCCAGGCTAAAGCGCCTGACACGGGAGTAATCACAAAGTCATCCTGAGTGAATGCATGCTCTCGTATAGCGGCAAGGCCTCAGACAGAATCGCCTCGTGCTCGGGACCGAGACTACCTGGTCGGCCCCTGTAGGGAGAGAATCCTGTAGAGGACCAGACCGAGTCGTACCAGTGCTCTGCCCATATCCCGTCGCACTCCCTCGGACCCGGCCTCCAGGACAACATTCTCTCACTGAAAGGTATCTCGACGCGCTCGCACAACAGACCAAGCATGCCCCTGGGGTCTTCCAAGACATCCCTAGCATCCATTATTGGCGGGACTTTTCCGCTTTCCCTCGCTACCTGCTGAAGCAGCCTTGCCTGCTGCGGCAAACCAGTCGCCCACAGCGACACCTCATCTGTTATCCTCGACAGCGAGAGCAAGACCTCACGGGGATTGCGAATCAGGAAGCAATTATTCAGCGAATCCAACCACCCGGTCTCCATCTCTGGGAGGATATGATGGCACATGTGCTTCTGGTACCACACTTCTGCGCCTCCTGGGATCTCACCAATGAGGTAATCGACCACTGAATCAACATCGGCATCATGGTGTGCAATCACGGTATCTGCGGCGGGGTGATTGATGCCTGTCCTCGCTAGATAGTGAGAGTAGAGAGGCTCGTCGCTGGCGAAGCAGTCCTCTCGGTTGTCGAACGAGTACATCATCGCCGTAGAGATATTACGCGGTCCCGACCACATGGCGATGCTGACACCGTCAACCACCGCACTCACTCCGAACCAGACCCACATATAGGGCTTGAAGGCGTTCGCACATAGGACCCCTGCATCCCTCGCCCATCGGCTCGCCGTCGAACTCCACAACAGGAGTTAGCCCAGCGAACGTCCCTGTCACGAAAGCCTCGTCGGCCGTGCTGACGTCCTCTGTAGTGAAGTTCCTCTCATATACAGGAATCCTGTTAGAGCGGCACAGCTCAAGCACCTTCCGGCGAGTGATGCCATCCAAGCAATGCTCGCCTGTCGAGGTCCAGACCTCACCGTTGCGGACGATGAAGAAGTGGGTCGAGTTACATGTCGCCACATTTCCCGAAGGGTCGAGCATGAGCCCTTCATCACCGCCCTTAGCTGCAGCGTCAATGCATGCCGCAATGCAGTTATGCTTCGAAAGGCTATTGATTCTGGGGTCCTGAACGTTCTGCTCGCCCCTCCTGATGTCAACGGTGACTAGACTGATTCCATCCACTGCCCTGCGCTTGTCTGCCCTCTTGTACTCAGGGATGATGACCAGCGTCGGAGGGCTAGATATCACCCATGGAGCCTGATAAGGCGTGGGTTTGAGACCGCGTGAGACTACTAAGCGAATATGGACATCGTCATGCATGCCGTTGGCTGAAATCACACGACCTACTTCTTCTAGAATTTCCGTACTGGACAGACCTATGTCGAGTGAAATCGACTCGGCACCTCGGAACAGCCTGTCGAGATGATCCTCTGCGAATGCAATGGTGCCTTTGTGGAGTCTGAACGACTCCCATACTCCATCGCCCAATAGGAATCCGGCATCGAAGACTGAGACCTTGGCGTTTCGGCGAGGGATAATCTCTCCGTTTACCGAAATGAGGACGTCTTGGTTGCGAGAATCTTCCTCGTAGTCGTGAGTGCCCATCGTGCACCTCAGAATTCTGCTCCGGTCAGTCGTTCGTACATCGACGCGTACAGTTCTGCAGTCCTTTCTATCATATCCTGAGGCAAAGCCGGTATCGGAGGCTCCTTGAGTCCTTGTTCCCTAGCGTCATACAGCACCTCATGATGGCCTAGGTCGATGTAGTGCTCGCGCACGAACTCCTTGGACAGAGATACTATCTGGCCATTGGCGTAGGTCTCGGCATCCCACCATCTGTCCTCATCTAGAGTGCCAAATGAATCTACTAGAACCGGCCTCCTTCCTGCACCGAGTGCGAATTCCTTCTTGCCATCTACATGAATCAGACCTCGCTTGCCTGCCTCACGCTCGATGATGGCATCGATTCTCAGAACCGCATCGAGAATCGAGTCGAACTCCTCTTCCGTGAGATTGGATATCTGCAGCGCCTCCTCCCTGTCCAGAAGTCTGTCGAACGACTCGAACTTGGTTGAGACTTCAAGATAGGGCCGGGGTAACTTGCAGCCCTCCTTGATCTCAGTCCCGGGCTCAAAGCCAAACTCCTCGGCCCCGGCCTCGCCCTTGGCGTACCTCCTCCAGCCCGAACCAGATAGATGATGCCTGCAAATCACTTCTAGAGGGACGAAGACATTCTCCATGTCGCGAGGTATGGCGCCTGGCTCCTTGATGACCTCAAAGCGTCTGGCCAGACAGCGGTCCGGAGCATTCATCTCGATGAGATGGGTTTCGCACACCCTCTCCTTGCTGACTAGGTCGAACCAATGGCAGGTGGTTCGGTTCAGGCTCTCTCCCTTGCGCGGGATAAGTGAAGGGATAATCTGGTCGTATACCGAAATCTGGTCTGTGTACCTGAATTCGAGGACGTCTGGGTCCTCTGTGCTCCATACTTGCTTGACCTTACCTTGGTAGAGCAGCTCTCCCATGTCTGCGTTTGGTGCGATACCGACGATGAACATTACTAGGGCGAGTTAAGCGTTAGTCCCTGCGAACCAGTTGGTAGGCGATGAACAGCGAGAGGAAGCCAATAGCAATCCAGCGCTGGTCGAAGTCGCTGGGCTTATTGTCCTGCTCCGGCATGAACAGATGCTGTACTGTCTGTAGGCTGGGAGACTCCTCTGAGGCCATCAGCACGATTCCATCGATGTGGTAGGGCAGACCTCCCCTCAGGCCCTTCGATATGGCTTTCTGAGGAGTTATGGAGGCCATGACGTAACTGCATGTGTCTCCTCTCTTCAGATCCTCAATGGCCTCAAACTCGCCGCCACTGTCATGAGGTCTGGATGCAATTGTCACCTCGTAGTGGCTCGCTATCCGTTTCGCTACCATGTCGGCGATCTCTGCCTCGAATCCGTAGAACTCTGCGGAACTATCCTGTCTAGACAAGGGAGATTGTTGATCGTACATGCAAACAACCAACTCGCGCTTATTATCGATTATTTCGTACAGGATCCCTTCTTCGGTCGGAATTGGCCATTCTCCAATGTAGCCCTCGTAATCGGAACTATCCAGTTCCGTTTCCCCAAGAAACCAAGTAAAGTAGGTCGCAGAGAGGGAATTGGCCCAAACCAATTCCGCTAATGCGGCGTTAATGGCGTCGAGCAGTTCGGTATTTCCCCTATCCTCCGGGGAGTCAATACGAGCAACGGGCACGTATGACTCAACCTCTTCCACCATTCCAACAATAGACAGACCAGGTGTGTTCTCTGAGTTAACGGGGTCAGACGCAATCGAGTGGGAAGTGAGGAAGAAGTCGATATTTCCGATCATTAACTCTCGCATCGCCATCTGGTGGTCTTGGTACGACGACTCAGTAATGTGCTCGTGCAATTCCAACAGGTGCGATACGGGGACCTCCTCGGATGTGCCGACGCTATACTGTGCCCCTCCGACTGCCGACACGCTGGACGCTGTCAGTAACAACGCGCTGAGACAAAGGGCCACCAGCATGCCTCTCATGGTCCGAGGGGCTGCAATGCTGACTTAGAATTGATGGTCCGCCGAGACTATATCCGAAGAAGTATGTCAGGAGTCTGAAGTTCGCATGCCCGAAGATGTCTCAAGAGTTCTCAAACCTCTGGGGAAAAGGGGCAACCGTCTCATCGCAATTCTATCATTTCTGATTCTAATCACCCTAATCACCCCTGCCCAGGCAATCGATTATGACGACGGCGCTAAGTACATCAGCGGGTGGGATGTCGCCGACAGCGGTACCAATGCGGACCTCTTCACATCGGCCTACGATGGTGAGTCGGTCTTCGCTTTCGGTGCTGGAGGAGTAATTCTCCAGAGTGCTGACAAGGGCGCCACGTGGGTGCAACTTGAATCTCCTGCTACTTCCAACCTGCGTACGTCTGACTCAGTCGAAGGTGCAATCGCGGTAGCCGGAGACGGTGGGGCGGCTTACCTGCGTGCTGATGGCAGTGAGACATGGATGGACATCTCTCTGACTCTCCCTGTAGACTTCAGAGGAATGGCGATGACCAGTGCTACCTCACTGGTAGCCGTAGGCCCTAGTGGAGCCATCTGGCAATACTCCAGCGAAACTTGGATACAAAGAGATTCTGGAGTGTCCACAGATCTCAACGAGGTATCCTTCCTTGATGCCACCTCTGGGATGATAGTGGGCGATAGTGGCACCATTCTTGCCACCGATGATGGAGGTGAAAGTTGGGAGTACAGAGAGGCCCCGGAAGGGTTGGATGCTGACATAGTAGCGCTCGATTATTACAGTAGTATCAGAGTATATGCAATAACGGACGAGGGGCACATCGTAAAATCAGTTGGAACGAATTCTGGCACCGCGGCCGGATATGTCTGGGAACTGGTCGAGATTGAATCGGCAGGCAGAAACACCAGCCTAGAACTCGAATTGAATTCCATCGACGTATCGTCTGTGAACAAGTTCCTCGTATCAGGCCCCTCTAGCTACACTGCTCTTTCTCTAGACGGAGGCAATATCATCACCTCCCAGATAAACCCTCTATCAAGTACCAAGGACTTCAATCACGTCTTGTTCCTCAGTCTGTTTGATGCTGTGATTGTAGGTGCGGATGGAGTGATACTATTTTCAGAAAATGCCGGAGAGGACGAGGCAGTTGGATTTTTCATAATTGACTACGGTGATTTCGGGCAGTTCGTTGACTACTCAAAGGAAATGCTGATTGATGGGCTACACGCGACAATCAGAATTGTTCTATTCGGCATGGTCCTCGGTTTCTTCCTCGGTATCATACTCTCAATGATGAAGACTGCCCCTACTACTCTGAAGAATGTTGCACAACTAGATCGATTCTCTATAATTAGAATGATTCTAATCCCATTTTGTATCATTGAAACTACTATTCCTTTCATTCAATTAAATAAAAAATCATGGTCTGCAACTAGAATTTCTGAGAGATTGCGCATTCTATCCTCTACCAATACTAGGCCACTCAACACCTTAGTCCTGAGGGCATTTGGATTGGGGATTCTATACTACGGAATTATGCTGATTTTCACTTTAATCCCCATAGTCAGGGGCCTCAATCTAGACGGTTGGGAGTACATCTATACACCTATTGGACTCATTTCTCCGGATGGCATCAATGGAGTGCTATACTTCGGGAATTTTCTCCGAGCCCTCCTTGGTATCGCGCTAATCCTGTTGGGTCTGCTGTTCCTGACTACAAGGAAATTCTTCCTCAAGAGAGAGGTGATCCTGCCGTTCCGTGGCATCACAGTGAAGTGGAATTTCTGGGATGTGCGGCCGATGAACGCTGTCGCGACCGTATACACCGACCTCTTTCGCAATACTCCCCTACTCGTCCAGTTCTTGTTCATCCACTTCGGAGTGCAATTTGGTAAGATACTAGGAGATCCAGGCGCGGCGATGCTCGAGGGAGAAACGAATTTCGCCTTAGTATACATCAGAGACATGATCCTATCTGACAGGGCATGCGTTAGTTCCATCTTCGCTCTTGGACTGAATTCTGGGGCCTATCAGTGCGAGACAATACGTGGTGCTATCGCGGCGATTCCTTCCGGGCAGATGGAGGCAGGCAGGAGCATCGGACTGAACTATATGCAAACGATGGGGCTGGTCATCATGCCCCAAGCGATTAGAATCTGCATACCACCAATGGGTAACGAAATGGTCAACCTCGTGCTCAACTCTTCGCTCGCAATGGTAGTTGGCTATTCTGAGCTAACTCGAAAGGGCAGACTGATTAATGCTGTTACCTTCCAGATTTTCTGGGCTTACGGCATGGTGCTAGTGTCCTACTTCGTGGTTACTTGGACGCTGGCTCTACTCCTGAGGCGTCTCGAGACCAAGTCGAGGATTCCGGGACTTGGAATTTCAGGAGGTACATGAATGCTGGAAAATGTGTTGAGTGTTGCCGACATGCACAAGATCTACCCAGGAGGGGTCCATGCCGTTCGCGGCATCTCGTTCGAAGTGAACGAAGGTGAGTCGGTGGCGATCATAGGCTCATCGGGAAGCGGTAAGTCGACTGTGCTGCGATGCATCAACCGACTTATCGAGCCCACTGAAGGAGTCGTGCGGCTGCGCGGTGAGCACATCAACACCCCCGGGGCCGACATCAACGATGTCAGATCGAGAATTGGGATGGTTTTCCAGTCATTCGAATTGTTTGCACACCTGAAGGTCATTGACAACGTGACACTAGGTCTGAGACATGTCAGAAAGATGAGTAAGGATGAGGCCAAAGAAATAGCGATGTCTGCTCTTGAACGTGTTGACCTTCTTGACCGAGTCGATGCGTACCCTGGAAATCTCTCTGGAGGACAGAAGCAAAGGGTAGCCATCGCCCGGGCTCTCGCGATGCGTCCCGAGGTTATGCTGTTCGACGAACCGACCAGTGCCTTGGACCCTGAACTAATAGGCTCGGTTCTGGCCACCATTAGAGGACTGGCTGACGAGGGCATGACTATGGTCATCGTAACTCACGAAATCAGTTTTGCAAGAGACGTTGCTGACCGTATCATATACCTAGATGAAGGGATTGTGGCCGAGGAGGGGCCCTCCTCAATCATAGAGAACCCCCAGACTGAACGGCTCAAGAAGTTCTTGTCCTCGATACACGAAGATGAAGTGCCCGAACAAACTCATGAAGAATAGTGGATAACGACATGGATTATGGATACGTTTCCGATGGTAAGGGAGACGGGGCGCGTGTCCGTTGAGAAAATTCCTAGACCATTCCTTGGGCTTGCATGGCCTCGGCGACCTTGAGGAAACCGGCGATGTTCGCACCGGCGACGTAGTTGCCGGGCATACCGTACTTCTCAGCGGTCTTGAAAGCGTTCTTGTGGATGTTGATCATGATGCTCTCAAGCTTCTGGTCCACCTCTTCGCGGGTCCAACTCATCCGCAGGCTGTTCTGACTCATCTCAAGTCCGGAGGTTGCCACTCCTCCAGCATTCGATGCCTTACCGGGAGCGAATAGCACCCCATTGGCCTGGAAGCACTCAACGGCTTCCGGTGTGCATGGCATGTTGGCACCCTCAGCGACTGCAATGACTTTGTTGTTGACTAGCATCTGTGCCTCCTCGCCATTAATCTCATTTTGAGTCGCGCACGGCAGCGCGATGTCGACATCAGTATCCCAGAGCCCATTCAGATTGGGCTCCGGCTTGGAGGCAGTGTACTCAACTCCGTCGAATTGGTCAGCGTACTCGCTCATTCGACCGCGGCGATTGTTCTTGAGATCCATAATCCATGTTAACTTCTCCCTGTCGATTCCTTCCGAGTCGTAGATGAATCCGCTGCTGTCGGACATCGTTACCGGCTTACCGCCGAGATCGAGAACCTTCTCGCATGCGAACTGGGCAACGTTACCGGAGCCACTGATGGCGACCGTGGCACCCTCGAAGCTCTTGCCCTTGGTGGCGAGCATCTCTCGAGCGAAGTAGACTAATCCGTAGCCGGTCGCCTCGGGACGAATCCGAGATCCGCCATATGAACGGCCCTTTCCAGTCAGTACTCCTGTGAACTCGTTGGCGAGCTTCTTGTACATCCCGAACAGGTAGCCAATCTCTCGGCCACCCACGCCAATGTCACCAGCGGGTACGTCGAGATCTGCGCCGATGTGGCGCCATAGTTCCATCATGAAGGATTGGCAGAAGCGCATGACCTCGGCATCTGATTTGCCCTTAGGTTCGAAGTCGGAGCCACCCTTGCCGCCGCCCATAGGAAGACCCGTTAGACTGTTCTTGAAGAGCTGCTCAAAGGCGAGGAACTTCAGGATGGACTGATTCACGCTAGGGTGGAATCTGAGACCGCCCTTGTAGGGGCCAATAGCACTGTTAAACTGGATTCGGAATCCACGGTTGATGTGGAGATTTCCGTCATCGTCATACCAAGGCACCCGGAACTGGATTATCCTCTCAGCCTCGACGATGGCCTCAACCACTGTGAGGTACTCTGGATTAGCCTGTATCACAGGCACCAGACTGTCTAGGACCTCTTCCACCGCCTGATGGAACTCAGGTTGGTTCGGGTCTCTCGCTATCACGCTATCATACACTGTTTTCATTGTACTATCCATTGGCTCACCAAGGGG
>Ga0315318_10000039_pt1 | contig 48948 bp, 49 predicted proteins | sample M1200m3416metaG_FD_203703 | JGI IMG/M metagenome (GOLD analysis project Ga0315318, IMG submission 203703) | Ammonia-oxidizing marine archaeal communities from Monterey Bay, California, United States - M1 200m 3416 | ecosystem: Environmental > Aquatic > Marine > Coastal | place: USA: California... | reverse complement strand
GTTCAATCAGGTGACCTTTTTGCGATTATTGGTCCTAATGGCGCTGGTAAAACATCAATTTTTAATTGTATAAACGGTGTGTATAAACCTCAGAAAGGTTCAATTTTATTTGAAGGTAAGGAATTGCTAGGCGAACGGCCTGTCACTGTGGCTCGAAAAGGTGTAGGTAGGACTTTTCAAAATCTCGGGTTATTCATGAATTTGGATCTTATAGATAATTTGTTGCTTGGTCGCCATCTTCAAATGAAAACGGGTTTTTTATCAGGTGCTTTTTGGTGGGGTCGTGCTAAAAATGAAGAAATAAAAAATCGTCAAAAGATTGAAACAATTATTGACTTGCTTGAACTCCAACCACATCGTTATCAACCAGTTGGACTACTTCCTTATGGAATTCAAAAACGTGTTGAATTAGGGAGAGCTCTTGCGATGGAACCAAGGATCCTTCTTCTAGACGAGCCGGTTGCAGGTATGAACCTTGAAGAAACCGAAGACATGGCTAGGTACATTCTTGAAATTAATAACGAATTAGGAGTTTCTATTTTACTTGTTGAACATGACATGGCGATGGTTATGGATATAGCAGATTGTGTAATGGCTCTTGATTTTGGACAGACAATTGCAACCGGAACTCCGAAAGAAGTGCAAAGTGATAAGCGTGTTATTGCCGCTTACCTAGGAGAAGCGTCATGACTTCTCAAATTTTTGGTGAAGTCACTGTTGGGGAAAATGACATAATCAACTTGCCAGCCAAGCTTCGTGAACACTCTCTGATGCGTCCAAAAGATATAGCCATAAGGCACAAAAAGTTTGGTATTTGGAGCGAATTCACATGGGAACAGTATTTGAGTAAAGTTCGATTAACTGCTTTCGGGTTTTATGAACTTGGAGTTAGAGACGGCGACAAGGTTGCAATTCATTCGGAAAATAGACCTGAATGGGTTTTTGCGGATCTAGGTGTTCAAACAATTGGGTCAGTTTCAGTTGGAATTTATCCAACGAGTCCCGCGTCTGAAGTCGAGTATCTTCTAAGTCATTCTGAGGCTTCTGTCTTAGTTGTTGAAAACGAAGAGCAACTTGACAAAGCATTAGAAGCTTGGGATCGATTAGAAAAGTTGAAGAAAATAGTTGTTATTGACCCAAGAGGAGTAAGGGCATTTGATGATTCAAGAATAATTACTTTTCAAGAGTTGCTTGAATTAGGTGGTTTAGTTGATGAAAAAAGATTTGAAGAAATGATTCAAAATATTGAATCTTCTGAAACTGCAATAATTGTTTATACATCTGGTACTACGGGACCACCAAAAGGCGCAATGATAACTCATGAAAATTTGAGATTTGCTGCAATCTCATGGGGTCTTGTTTATGAATATCGTACAAATGATGAGGTTTTGTCGTATCTTCCTTTGTGTCATGTGGCTGAGCGTGTTATCTCAGTTGCTAATGGCGTATATCACGGATATGTAGTCAACTTTGGAGAAGACACTAATTCCTTCATTGAAGATTTACGTGAAGTGCAACCAACGTTTTTTTTGGGAGTTCCGCGCGTGTGGGAAAAAATGTTGGCAGCTATTCAAATACGATCAAATGATGCAACATGGTTTAAACGATTTTTGTTTCATTTCTGGATAAAGCAAGGTGGATTATTATTGCAAAGACGTCTTAAAAACGAAAATACTTTTTTAGATTCGATTTGGTTTGGAATTGGTTGGCTGTTTGTTTTTAGGTCTTTGAAAAAAAGATTAGGACTGATGCGAGTTCGCGAAGCTTTATCTGGCGCAGCTCCGATTGCTCCCCAGGTGCTTGAATTTTTAATGTCAGTTGGAGTTCCTATTCGAGAAGGATACGGGATGACGGAAAATACAGCTGTTGGAACTATTGTTCCAGTTGATGAATTGCTTTTAGGTGCTGTTGGTAAACCACTACCTTTTTCTGAAGTGCGTATAGCAGAAGATGGAGAAATACTTACGCATTCAGATGGAACTTTTAAGGGTTATTTTAAAAATCCAGAAGCAACCAAAGAAACGATTATTGATGGATGGTTGCACACTGGGGATATAGGTCACATAGATAAACTCGGCCATTTGTGGATTACAGATCGTAAAAAAGACATAATCATTACCGCTGGTGGAAAGAATCTCTCACCATCTGAGATAGAAAATCGTATAAAAGTTTCTCCCTATGTTAGGGAAGCCATGATTATCGGAGACAGGCGAAAGTATTTGACAGCGTTAATTGGTATCGAGAGTGACACAGTAGGAGATTGGGCCGCCCGTCAAGGAATTCCTTACACGACTTACGAAGATCTGTCATCTAAAGATGAAGTAAATGAATTGATTTCCACAATTATTAATGATGCAAACAAAGATTTTGCTCAAGTCGAAACAATCAAATATTTTAGGTTATTACCAATAGAACTTGATCATGAAGATGGTCAACTTACGGCGACACAAAAAGTTAAACGTGCGACCCTCGCTGAACAGTTCACTGAATTAATTGAAAGCATGTATTAATGGATCAACTTTTACAAGGCATATTCGATGGGGTAGCTCTAGGAGCTAGATACTCATTGATTGTCCTAGGTTTTGTGGTTATTTACCGAGCAACAGGAATAATCAATTTTGCTCAAGGTGGTTTTCTTCTAATAGGAGCATTTTTAACCTATAACTTCAGCCAAACATGGGGATGGAACTTTTATCTTTCTTTGCTTTTGTCAATGATAGTTACTGCGATTGTCGCGATTTTGGTGCAGTTATTACTTTTGCACCGCTCATTAAAAGAAATTTCTGCTGGTGTTTCTTGGTTAATTTTTTGGTCAATATTTTTTTATAACGGTAATAGTCATTTAATTTCCCTAATTGTTGGAATGGTTGTCGGATTATGTGTTTATTTGTTAGTTCGTAGACTGGAAATCCGTTTTGGAGCAGGACAGTCGAACGAATTGCCAGTATTCGGATCAATTATCGTCACTATCGGAATACTTTTTGTAATTAAACAAGTGGTTCCATCTATCTGGGGATTTGCTGAAATAAATATGGGAGATCCATGGGGTTTGAAGGTAATAAGAGCAGGAGATCTAGTCTTTACACATGCAAAGCTTTGGACGATCGCTTTAACTGCAATTGCGCTTTTAGGTTTTTTTTTAGTCAACCGATACACAAAAATTGGTATTGCTATGAGAGCAGCTCATTTTGATCATGAAGCTGCTTTTGCTCAAGGTATTTCTTTAAAGGTTGTTTTTGCAACTGCTTTTGGAATTGCAGGTGCAGTAGCTGCTTTAGCTGGAACAGCAACTGGTGTAGGTATAGCCCAGTTGACACCGAATATGGATCTAATTGTTTTTCTTGCTTTTCCAGCAATGATTTTGGGAGGTTTTGATTCTCCAGGAGGAGCGGTTCTTGGCGGAATCATTGTTGGGGTAATCCAAAATTTGACAAAGGTATATCAGCCTGAATGGGATCTGAATTGGTTAGGAGTCGGATTCGACAGAGTAATGGTTTTTATCGTGATGCTTATCATTTTAATGATTCGCCCTTATGGGCTTTTTGGCACCAAAGAAGTTCACAGAGTGTGAGTTGATATGGCCAATCCTTCAAAAGAATTAAAAGTTCGTTATCAGCAAGATCTAATGCTTTGGAGAACCCCTGTATTAAGAGCCGGTCTATTAATCCTCACAGCTCTTTACTTTTTCAGTCCGATAATTTGGGAGACTTTTCCAGTAACAAAATTTTTAGATGATGCAGGACTTACCATGACAACGCTTAATTATGCAGGCGTATTTGCAGTTGGTGCTATTGGTTTAAATTTGTTGACAGGGTATACAGGACAAGTTTCACTAGGACATTCCGTTTTTGTGGGAGCTGGAGCTTATTTTGCTGCATATGCAGGATCGGCATGGGATTTGCCTTTCATAGTTTGGCTACCAGGTTCATTATTAGTTGGTTTTCTAATTGGTTTCATAGTCGGACCTCTAGCACTTCGACTTCGCGGAAATTATTTAGTTGTCGTAACACTGGGTTTGGTTTTTTTAGGGGATCATATTTTTAGAAATTGGAAACCAGTTACTGGAGGTAGTACAGGAGTTTCGGTTACAGGAACTTCTTTAAAAATAGGTCCTATTGATTTTAGGAACTTAGAAATTTTTGGTTATGAATTTGAGAAAGACCAGTCATTTTTCTGGTTAATTTGGGGATTTGTTGCTCTTGTCGCTTTGCTAGTTAAAAATATTGTTAGAACGCGACCAGGTAGGGCATTACAAGCAGTAAGAGATCGTGATATTGCAGCTGAAATTATTGGAGTGGATCTCTTACATTACAAGACAATGGCATTTGCAATTTCTAGTTCGATTGCTGCTCTTGCCGGAGCACTTTTTGGGGTATTGCAGTCATTTATAAGTCCTATCGATTTCGGATTGTTGGTTGCAATCCAATACATAGCGATAATTATTTTGGGAGGAATGGGAACGATTCACGGATCGATAATTGGCGCTCTTGTTTTGGGAAGCCTCCCTAGGATTGTCGAAAATATTTCTAGAGATTATGACCTGCCCGGTGTTAGTGGGGACCAAGGGGGGATCGGTGGAATGCTTTCAATATCATCTTTAAATCACATCATTTATGGCGTGCTTATCGCTGCATTTTTGTTGCTTGAACCTAGAGGAATTGCTGGAATATGGTTGCGTGTAAAAACTTATTTTAAAACTTGGCCTTTTTCTTATTAAGAGAAATTCTCCGTATGGTTGTTTTAATTCAATGCCTGCGAAAATGTAAAAAGAAGATGGCTTTTGTTTAGTAAGGAGAATTATGAGCAATATTCGATATGGAGCTCGGTCACAAGAATCGATTCGTAACAGAGAACTTGAAGCAACAGGCCGGGAGACGTGGTCAGATTCTTTAGAAGCTGTTTATGAAACGGATCCTGAAGTCATTGCTGCGGTTCTACCTCCACCTTTAGAACCAGGCCCAGAACCACTAGTAAGGCTTAATATTTCAACAGTAACCATGCCAGGCGATTTGATATTTGGAGCTGGATGGTTCGGAGTTCAAGCACGCCACGGTGATGTTTTAGGGGAGTATCCGCTGTTAATGCCCATGACCACGGAACAAGCGACAGTTGGAGGTCGTGAGACATTCGGAGAACCTAAAAAAATTGCAGAGATTCAAGCAAAAAGAGAAGGTGATGATCTTCACAGCACAATAAAGCGTTTAGGTTTTACTGTCGCAGAGATAAAAGGCAGGGTCACAGGTGAACGTGACCTGATATCAACTGAAAGAATCGATTTTTATTTCAAGTTGTTTCCATCACCTGAAGGTCCTACAAAACTTGATGGAGATCCTTTTATTGTTCATTCAAAAAAATCTTCACGCGAACGAAAAGCAGAAGTTATAGAAGGCGAAGTTATTCTGGGTGATTCACCATTAGATCCTGTGTCAGATTTGCCAGTAAGAAAATTACATTCAATTACTCTTTCGCAGCGTGCAACAGTGGTTAATGCTCGTACGGTGGGAACTGTTTCTGCGGAAAATTTGATACCTTTTGTCCACCAACGTTATGACGATCTTTCGGTTCTAGGAGTAAAAGACAGTGATGAATGAGGAGAGCAAATGTCTATAGAAGTAAGTACAGGTGAAGAACCATATTTAATCATTTCTTCTGATACACACGCGGGACTTCAGTGTGAGAATTATCGCCCTTATCTTGAGTCATCTTTACATGACGAGTTTGACAAATATGTAGAAGAAAGACATGAACATCGACGAATCACTGAAGAGGTTAATGCTGAGTTTTTGAAGAAATGGGAAGGGGAAAACGAGGAAGGGCTTAAAGGGGCTTATGATTCTTCGGTCAGAAATGGTGTTATGGATACTGATGGTATTTCTGCCGAAATAATTTTTGCTGACGGTGATGCTGTCACAGGACAAGAATCTCCACCTTTTGGCGCAGGGTTGGCTGCTGGTCAAATCACTGATTCAAAACTTGCTTTTGGGGGAGCGAGAGCGCACAACCGTTGGTTAGAAGAATTTTGTGGAGATGATCCTGTTCGACGTGCTGGAATTGCTTTGGTGCCAATAACCCATGACGTGGATGAAGCCGTAAAAGAAATAGAAGCACTTGCTGAAAGGCCTGGTATTTATGGTGTGATGGTTCCAACGATGTGGCATGGATTTCCACCTTACGGTTCTGATCATTACGACAAGGTATGGGCAGCTTGTAGTGAAACTGGTCTAGTTGTTCATACTCATTCTGGGGAAGCAGATTTTCCGAGTTACGGAGAAAATGTTGCTATGTATATAAGCGAGGTTCCTTTTTGGACTCATAGAATTCTGTGGCAACTTTTGTTTTCAGGCAAGTTTGACCGTTTTCCTGGTTTGAAATATGCGGTAGTTGAATGTGGGTCCTTCTGGATTGGAGATATTTTATGGAAAGCTGATATCAATTTTGGAGGCACGAGCAAAATAAAAAAAATGGGTTCCAGAATGAAGGGATTAATATCGAGACTTCCTTCAGAATATTTTGGAACGAATGTTTTTATAGGTGCTTCTACCATGTCGCGTGAGGAAATCAGACGTCGACATGTAAATGGAATTGATGCTTTAATGTGGGGTACTGATTATCCACATCCTGAAGGATCTTGGCCAAATACAGTTGAGCGACTTGAGAATGATTTTAAAGATGTGTCGATTGAAGACACCAGACGGTTACTCGGAATTAATGCTGTTGAATGTTATGGACTCGATTTTGAAGAGCTAAATAATGTTGCAAATCGTGTTGGTCCAACTCCAAAGCAACTTAATCAAGATCCTGAATTGAGAACTTCTGAAAATGCATTACGTGAGGCCCGTTGGTGGCTTGATGAGTATGGTTGCGAATTGCAGTATTAAGGATTCTTATGGGTGAACATCATGTAATAATTTCTGCCGATAGTCATTGTGGGGCAGACCTTCGTGAATATAAAGGATATTTGGAAACTAAATTTCATAATGATTTTGATGAGTGGGCAGATGCAATTGAAGCTGATCAAGTCAGAATGGATGAACTATTTGCTGGATTGGAAAAGTCGCCTCGTAATGTTGGAATAGGGGGAGATCCAGAACTTGATGCTGATCGTAATTTTTCAAGCTCCCGGCGATTACGAGAACAAGAAGAAGATGGTGTAGTAGCGACAGTATTGTTTCCTAACACTACGCCACCTTTTGCACCTCCTGCAGCTAGTCCATTTGAAGCTCCTCCTTATAGCGATGATTTTGAAAAAAGATGGGCGGGGTTAAAAGCCCACAACCGGTGGTTAGCGGATTTTGTTTCTGAAGCTCCTGAACGTCGTGCAGGAGTAGCGCAGATTTTCCTTGGGGATGTTGAAGCTTCAGTAGCAGAAGTTGAATGGGCAGCCGATCAAGGTTTAAGAGGAGGAATTTTGGTCCCAGGAGCACCTCCGGATTCACCGTTTGAACCTTTGTATTCACCAACCTATGAACCTATTTGGGCTGCTGCTGCAGATTTCGAAATGCCTTTAAATCATCATTCGGGAGGGGCAACGCCGGATTTTGGATCCTATTTTCCTGCTTCATTAGCCGTTTTTATGATTGAAGTGACATGGTGGAGCCAAAGAGCTCTTTGGCATTTTATGTTTAGTGGAGTTTTTGAACGAAATCAAAACTTACAGTTCGTTAATACTGAGACTGGTACTGCATGGTTGCCTGACACGTTAGAAAAACTGGATTCATTTTATGAGCGGATGAAATACGGAAAATATGGTTCGGAAACAATTTTTGGAGGAATGGCAGTTGAGAAATTATCTCTGAAACCAAGTGAGTATTGGCAACGACAATGTCACATTGGGGCAAGTTTTTTAAGACCAACTGAGGTTGAGTTATGTAAGGAAATTGGTACCGATAAAATTATGTGGGGTTCAGATTATCCTCACACTGAAGGTTCATATCCATATACACGTGAGCATCTTCGGTTGACGTTTGCTGATTTTCCTGAAGAAGACACAACAAAGATTTTGACCGATAACGCTGCTCGTTTATACAAGTTTGATGTTGAATCTTTGAAGCCTTTAGCGGAAAGTATTTGTCCGACAAAAGCCGAGGTGGCAACTCCAATTGATTATGCAGAAATAGCTGAAGATGCAAAAGGCTGTCCCGGTATGAACCCATTGAATCAGGTGCAACAAGTATGACTTTGAAACCTTTAGAACTCAAAAATGAAATAGCTGTTGTTACAGGTGGAGCAAATGGAATAGGGAAAGGAATTGTAAAAGCTCTTCTTGAAGAAGAAATGAAAGTAGTTGTAGCTGACATCGAACAATCCGTGCTTGATTCAACAGTAGAGGAACTTTCAAGTTTTGGTGAAGTATCTGGTTTTATGACTGATGTAAGTGATCCTGTTTCAGTTGAATCATTAGCAGATCATGTTTTTTCAGTTTTCGGTAGTTGTACTTTATTGTTTAATAATGCAGGCGTCGGTTCGGGAGGTGGTGGCAAAGCATGGGAACACGAACCAAATGATTGGAAATGGTGTTTTGGTGTAAATGTTTTTGGAATGTCGAATGGGGTGATGGCTTTTGTTCCTCGGATGCTTGAATCAGGTCAACCGGGGCATGTAATAAATACTTCTTCAGGTGATGGTGGTTTTGCACCAGTTCCGATGGCTTCTATTTACGCATCAAGCAAAGCTGCTGTTAGTTGTTTTACAGAAGCTTTACAACATCAACTTGTTCTGGAAGACAAAGATATAGGAGCGTCTGTTTTTTATCCGTCAGGTGGTCTTATGGATACAGGCCTTTTCAATTCACAGAGAAATAGACCAAGCGAATTGGAAAGAGTTAGAAATCCTGCCAAACGCAAACCAATGACTTTTGAAGAATTAAAAAATACGCTTGAACAAGCGGGTCGTGAAATAAAAGTGGCAGATCTTTATGAGCTAGGCAGATTTGTAGTCAGGAGCGTTGCTAACCGTCAGTACATAATTGCTAAAGATTTAGATGAGACTGTTCAATTGCTCCATCGTAGAGCTGACGCGATAGAACGTTTTGAAGTTCCACCGCATCATGAAATGGGACTTTAACCCTTTTAATATTTGGCGGAAGGTGTGGGATTTGAACCCACGGTGACCCGGAGGCCACAACGGCTTTCGAGGCCGCCCCATTCGTCCGCTCTGGCAACCTTCCTTAACACATTGATGGTACTGCTGCTTATTGATTCACCAAAGTTATTGACGATTAACAGTAAAAAAATCACTTATAAGCTTTGAACATTCTGACGATTTGACTTCTCCGATAATTTCTACTTGATGATTAAGACGGGGATCGACTCCGAAATTGTAAAGTGACCCCAAAGATCCGGCTTCTATATTTGGCGCTCCCCAAATAACTTTTTTTATACGGGATGCCCAAATCGCACCTGCGCACATAGGACAGGGTTCAAGTGTGACAACTAGTGTGGCTTTTTCTAGTCGCCAAGTTTTTTCTAATTCTGCAGCATCCCGTAAAGCCAGAATTTCTGCGTGCGCAGTTGGATCATTTACTGCTTCTCTTTCATTATGTCGACTAGCAACAATCTGACCATCAATTTCAATAACTGCACCTATAGGCACTTCTCCAGCCTCTTTTGCAGATATTGCTTCTTGAATTGCAAGTTCCATTAATTCATCATTTGTCATATGCGCACGATAGCTCTTTTTATAATTTTGCGACAAAGACTTTTTTAAAAAGATTTTTCAAGGGACAAAAAGTCGGCGATAACCTTTAGTCAGGTTCCTTTTGAATCTTGGAAGGTTGCGAGAGTGGACGATTCGGTCACCTTGGAAAGGTGATGTGGCCTCCGGGTCACCATGGGTTCGAATCCCATACCTTCCTCCAGTGCTAAAAGATCAAAGTAGGTTTATATGATTTTTTGTGTGTATCTTTATCTCGTTTATTACGAAGACACAGTCTGCTACTAGGCTTCGGTTCGATGGAATTCACATCTCTATATCGTCGGTACAGGCCTCGCTGTTTTTCGGACATGAAAGGCCAAGGGCATGTAGTTGCTGCTTTACAAAATGGAGTAAGACAAAATCGTGTTTTCCATGCCTATCTTTTAAGTGGACCTAGAGGCACTGGTAAGACAACTGTGGCTCGAATTCTTGCAAAAGCACTTAATTGTGAACAGGTTCAGGACGGTGAACCTTGTTGTGAGTGTGATTCATGCTTATCTATTGATAAAGGAACTTCTTTTGATTTGCATGAATTGGATGCAGCTTCGAACAATAAAGTAGACGACATTCGTGATTTGTTGTCAAAGGTGGCTTTGGGCACACCAGGTCGCACAAAGGTGTATCTATTAGATGAGGTGCACATGCTTACTTCAGGAGCAGAAAATGCATTGTTAAAAACATTAGAAGAACCGCCTGATCACGTTATTTTTGTTATGGCTACAACTGAACCGCATAAAGTTGTAGAAACTATAAGAAGCCGATCGCAGCATTTAGAACTTAATTTGCTACCAACTGAACAACTTAGAGAATTACTCGAAGAAATTTCAGAAGATGCAGGTTTGGGAATTAGTGATGAAGGTTTAAACCAAGCGGTTCGAGAAGCTAAAGGGTCAGCACGAGATGCACTTTCAGCACTTGACAAAATAGTTGCCGGCGGATCAAGTGTTCATGGGAGTTCAGTTGATGACTTATTAGACGGGATAGCCACAGGAGATTCTGAAAAGACCCTTAAAGCAATTAATGAAGCGATTGCGACAGGTAAAGAACCGAGACTCGTTGGAGAGAATCTATTGTCTTCCCTGAGAGAAGCTTTTTTATTTTCGATGGGGGTGCCATTAGAAGGGTTAACTGAAGAAGAACAAGAGAAAACAAAGAATTTTTCTGAGCAAGTAACTCCTGCTTTGATTACGCAATCATTGGAAATATTGGGACTTTCGCTTGTTGATATGCGAAGATCGCCAGATCCCCGTGTGGATCTTGAAGTTGCAATGGTCAAAATTACATCTAATCAAACCCCTTCAGATTCTTCTGTAATTGAATTATTGGAATCCAGAGTGACGCGTTTAGAGGAATTAATCAAAGACTTGAAGTTAACTAAAGAAACAGAAGAAACAAAAGATAAGCCTCAGTTAGTTTCTGACCAGATTGAAGAAATAAGTAAAGAAACTTCAGAAGCTAAGTCCTCGCAAAATGATTTGGGTAATAAAGAAAGTGATGAAACTAAATTTACAGAAAGTGTTTCAAAAGTTGATGGCGAAACAAAAGATTTTCCTACCAAACAACAGGTTCTCGATTCATGGAGAGAAGAGTTATTGCCTAAACTTTCAAAGAAAGCAAGAGCTAGATTTTCAGCAGGTAAACCTGTTTCAGCGGATGAAAATGGTGTAACAATCGCGCTACCAAATGAACCGCATCTCCGACGCTGCAGGGAGTTGCTAGGTGAGGTAGAAGCAGCTATTAAAAACACATTTGGTGTTGTGGTGCCAGTTTTACTTTCAGTTGAAGATTTGTCAGCCTCTTCGATTTCACCACCTAACCCTACAAAACCTCCTAAACCGATAAAGAATGATGAAGACTTAGATGTATCTGATCTAGTTGAAGCAGATCCTAATTCAGGTTCAGCTGTTGAAAGACTTTCGCAAGCTTTTCCCGGTGCAGAGATAGTTGAACCAGAATAGGGCTATTTTAGAAATGGGATTTTATGTACATTGATACTGTAGAAGAAGTTATTGACGCTCTGGGCCGATTGCCAGGTATCGGACCTAAATCAGCTCAAAGAATTACTTTTCATTTGATGAGACTTCCGGTTGAGGACATAGAGCGTCTCACAAGTGCGATTTCATTAATGAAAGAGAAGATTAGATTCTGTGATTCTTGTTTCAATATTTCTGAACAGGAGCTATGTCCTATTTGTAAAGACAGTCAACGTGATAATGGAATGTTGTGTGTTGTCGAGGAACCAAAAGATATTATCGCCTTAGAAAAAACAGCTGAATTCAAAGGTCGGTATCACGTTTTAGGTGGTTCTATAAGCCCCATTGATGGTATTGGACCTGAGCAGTTAAAAGTCACAGAACTTCTTAGACGAATTGAACCTGAAAGAATTGAAGAGGTTATTATCGCTATGAATCCAAATATCGAAGGTGAAGCGACTGCTATATACATAGCCCGTTTGCTTGAACCGTTGGGTGTAAAAGTAACAAAAATAGCTAGTGGATTACCTGTTGGAGGAGATTTGGAATATGCAGACGAATTGACTTTGGGAAGAGCATTATTAGGGCGACATCCAGTTAACGAAGAATACAAAAATGTGTAAAATGAATGCCTGCAACTGGCGTGGATAACGCCAGTTGCAGGCATTCTAAAGTTGGGTGGAGGGAGTTTCCCAACACTTTACGATTACATTACAAGATTTACAAATATATGACAAATTTGTTGAAGAATGCTTTAAATATCGTAAAACATAAGTAACAGTTGTAACGGAGAAGTAAGTGATATTAAATCAAATCGATCATATAGCAATAGCAGTACACGATTTAGAAGCAGCTATTGCTTATTACGGTAAAGCGTTTGGAGCTGAAGTATGCCATCGCGAGAGGGTAGAAAAAGATGCTGTAGAAGAGGCTTTAATTAGGGTTGGAGAGTCCTATATACAGTTAACTACTGGCACTAGTCCTGACTCACCTATTTCTATTTTTTTAGATAAAAAAGGAGAAGGTATCCACCATATTGGTTATCGAGTTGATGACTGTCAGAAGGCTTTAGACAGTCTTGTAATCGCAGGTGGACGAGCTATTGATGAAAAACCGCGTCCCGGCTCACGGGGAACAACTGTTGCTTTTGTTCACCCAAAAGGATCTTTTGGTACTCTTATCGAGCTAGTGCAAGAAAATCTTAAAGAGTAGAAAAAGCTATGGAAATTCATCTAGTTGATGGCACTTATGAATTGTTTCGACATCATTTTGCAGTTCCCTCACATAAGACTTCAGAAGGTATTGAAGTTGCTGCAACGCGAGGAGTATTAGGAACCTTAATTCGTTTACTTGAAGATGGAGCGACCCATATCGGGGTCGCTACTGACCATGTAGTTGAGTCATTCAGAAATGATTTATTTGATGGGTATAAAACTGGAGAGGGAACTCCCCCGGAAATTTTGTCCCAGTTTCCTTTGGTCGAAGCTTTGATTGAAGCAGCTGGATTTATCACATTTCCTATGGTCGAATTTGAAGCTGATGACGCTCTTGCTTCTGCGGCTTGTATAGCCAGAGAAGCCCCAGCAGTTAATAGAATTCTAATATGTTCTCCTGATAAAGATTTAGCGCAGTGTGTTACAGATGATGGACGAGTTGTTCAATTCGATCGTAGGCAACAACTGATTTATGATTCAGCGGGCGTGAAAGAAAAGTTTGGAGTGGCACCAGCTTCTATCCCAGATTTCCTTGCATTAGTAGGTGATCCGGCTGATGGAATACCTGGATTACCAGGATGGGGTGCAAAGTCTTCGTCACTTTTATTAGCTCGGTACGGAAAGATAGAAGAGATTCCTTTAGATTCAAATAAATGGGATGTTCCCGTAAGAGGAGCCGTCAAACTTGCAGAAACACTCTCCCAAAATTTTGAAAAGGCGCAGCTATATAAAGATCTCACAATTCTCCGGGACAACGTGCCTGTAATGTCTAATGTTTCTGAACTCGAGTGGATTGCCCCAAAAGATCATTTCAGTGAATTATGTGATCGACTTGACGCTTCAAAATTGGCAGAAAGAATCAAAAATCTTTCAAGATAAAATTTATTTTTGATTAAGAATTTTCAAAATTTGAAATGATTGCTGAAACTGAATCGAAGCGAGAAATAATTGCTCTGTCTTCTGGTTTAATAAAGCCTGAAGAAGTTATGTCATCAATCAAATCTATAAAACTCAACCAGAATCCGTTGTTATCTAGCAGCATGACGCTTTTGTATTTTTCATGAAGTTTTAACTTGGTCCAAGTAGTAGCTTCAAAAATTTCTTCAAGAGTTCCTAATCCACCCGGTAGAGCACAAAAGGCATCGGCTCTCTCATACATTGTTTTTTTTCGTTCATGCATTGATTCAACTATGACAAGTTCATCTAGGGAGGTATGGGCCATTTCTGTTTCAAGAAGGTTTTTTGGTACAACACCCATTACCCAACCATTATTTTCTAATACGGCATCTGCAATGCTGCCCATAACTCCATTTCCACCACCACCGTAAACTAAACCGATTTCGTTAAGAGCGAGAGCTTCACCTAGTTCTTTAACAAGTTCATGCACTGTTTCATCAGTACCCATGTAGGCACCACAAAAAACTCCAAGCCATTTCTTTGGATAATTTTTATTATTTTCAGGATTATTCATTCTTTACTAATACTTTCATTTTGATTCGTTTAAAGTTGTCGGCTACTTGATGCTATATCTCCCATGCCGGTTAACCTTTTTGCATGGTTGATTATTCAATGGCAGACCGTATTGACGATTTACGGCGTCGTAAAGATGAAGCAATAAATGCAGGCCCTGAAAGAGCTGTGGAACGACAGCATGAAAAAGGAAAGCTTTTAGCACGCGAAAGGATTGACTATCTTCTTGATTCTGGTTCTTTTCATGAGCTTGACATGCTTGTACGACATCGAGCTCATGAAAGCGGAATTGAAGAGAGACCTTATACGGATGGGGTTGTTACAGGTTGGGGAACAATTGATGGGCGAAAAGTTTTTCTTTTCGCCCAAGACTTCACTGTTTTTGGTGGGGCGCTTGGAGAAGTTTTCGCTGAAAAGATCCATAAAGTAATGGATCTTTCTCTGTCAGTTGGTGCGCCATTGATTGGTTTAAATGATGGAGCAGGAGCTCGGATACAAGAAGGGGTAGTGGGTTTAGACGGTTATGGTGGGATTTTTTGGCGTAACGTGCAAGCTTCAGGCGTGGTACCTCAAATTAGTGTGATCCTAGGACCTTGTGCTGGAGGGGCTGTTTATAGTCCGGCAATGACAGATTTTATTTTTATGGTTAGAGAAAAATCTCATATGTTTATAACAGGTCCTGATGTTGTTAAAACTGTTACAGGTGAAGAAGTCACTTTAGAAGAATTGGGCGGTGCTTCTAGTCACTCGACAAAATCGGGAGTAGCAACATTTGTTGGTGAGGATGAAAAGCAAGTCCTTGATGAAGTTAAAACTTTGTTGTCTTACCTACCCTCTAACAATCTTTCAGAAGTACCTTCATTCGATACCAGTGACGATCGAGATCGACTTTGCCCTGAGTTAAATAATTTATTACCAGACAGTTCAAATCAACCTTACGAAATGAGAGAAATAATAAAAACTGTGGTCGACGATGGTGAATTTCTCGAATACCACTCTTCGTGGGCTGCGAATATTGTTTGCGGATTTTCACGTCTAAACGGCAGAAGTGTTGGAGTAGTAGGCAATCAACCAATGAGATTTGCCGGTGTGCTTGACATTCAAGCTTCTGAGAAAGCAGCACGCTTTGTGCGCACTTGTGATGCTTTCAATATTCCACTTATAACATTTGTCGATGTTCCTGGCTTTTTACCAGGAGTCGACCAGGAGTATGGAGGAATTATTAGGCATGGAGCCAAATTGCTTTACGCCTATTGTGAAGCCACAGTTCCTCGCATTCAGGTAATAACTCGAAAAGCCTATGGTGGTGCTTACGTAGTTATGGATTCAAAATCAGTTGGATCAGATCTTTCACTGGCATGGCCAACTGCAGAACTAGCTGTTATGGGGCCTCAAGGAGCAGTCGAAATTATTTATCGTCGTGAATTACAAGAAGAAAAGAATCCGGATCTCAAACGAAGTGAATTAGTTGAGGATTATCTTGAGCGTTTCGCCAATCCTTATGTTGCTGCAGAAAGAGGATTTGTAGATGATGTCATTGATCCAGCTGAGACACGGAAACGTTTAATTGATGGATTAGAAATGTTGGCTTCTAAGAGAACTGAAACCCCAAGACGTAAACATGGAAACGTTCCACTTTAGGAAAAGTATGAAAGTTTTAAATGTTGAAGCAAAAGGCGCTTCTAAGGAAGAGTTAGAAGCGATAAAGATTGCTATTGAAGAATTGGGATCTGAAATTTTTTTCACTAATAATGAAAACGATTCAGATGGTGAATTAAAAGAGTGGAGATTTTCTGGCAGGTGGTGGTTAGACGGTACTAATGAGAACCAGCAAAGTGGAACGTGGGGCTAAAACTTCTTTTGTAAGTAGATAGAACTTTTTTCTACTCAATTTCGATAGTTACTGAACGGATAAGCAACTGCCTTTTCGGACCACCTCCGTAAGGAGACTTTTCATCTTTTTCATATAGATCCATCATTTTTTTTAGTATAGATAAGCCTTGTGTATCTGTTTCACCAAAAACTATGTAGCTACCTTGATTATTGAGCAAGCTGACTTTCTCACCTGTAGAAAAGAAAAATTGAGCACCAGAACTATTAAGCCCAGCTGAGCGAGCCATGATTAACTGACCAGGCGAATACGTGAAAGGTCCTTTTACACTGCCATCACTTAAAGGTAAGAAAATTCCGCCTTCATCAGAAATGGTATAACCAGGTCCTGGATCTGACCAGTCATTGGTATGAGGAGAACCACCTTGAATTATGCCGATAGATGGATCAAGACGAAAAAGAAGAGTGTTGTCGTAGTAGCCATAGTTAGTCAATACAACAAAATTGTTTGTTGTATCGGGAGTCAGAGAAGTATCTAAAAGGACTCTAATTTCACCTTCTGTTGTATCGAAAACCGCGGTATGTGTTTTGCTTGTTTCTATGCAACGAGGAGGAGGTCGTAAAAAATCAATAGTTCGTGGTAAAGATTTATCGGGTTTTGGACAATTCGTAGGAATTATGTTGCTAGAAAATTCATTATTATCATTTAGCTTGGAATCTGAATTTGAGAAAATAAGAGCGATTCCGCTTCCTAAAAGAACAAAAACTAGAAGAGCTGCAATGACTCTTGTTTTATTAGAGTGATTTCCTGAATTTTGTATTGGACGTCGAGTTTTTTTAACCATGAATAGATCATATTAATATAAGTTGTTTTAGCAATATTCAATTTGCTACAAATCTGATGCTCCTTGCCCGCTAGCGTAGATGTTTATGGGACTACTTGTTCAAAAATTCGGCGGAACCGCAGTAGGAGACCCTGAACGTATTCGAGCTGTTGCAGATCATATTGCACGCACTGTTAATAGTGGAAATCAGGTAGTAGTAGTTGTTTCTGCTATGGGTAAAGAAACCGATGAACTATTGCGTTTAGCTGAAGACGTGTCTAGTAAAAGACCCGGTCGTGAAATGGACATGCTTATCACTGCAGGTGAGCGGAAAGCCATGTCTTTGTTGTGCATGGCTCTTCATGACTTGGGAGTTGAAGCGGATTCGTTTACAGGAAGTCAAGCAGGTTTTTTAACTGATACAAATCATCAAAATGCTAAAATTATTGAGGTAAAACCTCAACGTATAGAAATAGCATTATCTGAAGGAAGAGTTCCAGTTGTAGGAGGTTCTCAAGGTGTATCAGTTGATAGTGACGTCACTTTTTTAGGAAGAGGAGGTTCTGACACGACTGCGGTTGCTTTAGCACATGCTGTTAAAGCCGATGCATGCGAGTTGTACACAGATGTAACAGGCGTTTTCACGAGTGATCCCCGTATAGTTCCTTCAGCACGACTCATGCCGAGTGTATCTTTTGATGAACTCTTAGAAATGACAGCTACTGGTTGTCCAAAGCCAGCAATGCGCTCTGTTGAATATGCTCGAACTCATGGAGTTAAATTGCATATTCGTTCGGCGTTTACATGGCAAGAAGGAACATGGGTAGGAGAGGAGAAAATAGAAATGGAACAAGCAATAGTCTCAGCGGTAACTCACGATACTTCGGAGACAAAAATGACAATTTCAGGTGTCCCAGATAAGCCTGGTATAGCCGCGGGTGTTTTCCGCGCTCTTTCTGATGTTGATGTAAATGTTGACATGATTGTTCAAAACACTTCAGAAGATGGTGTTACTGATATATCTTTTACAGTTCCACATGGTGATCTTGAAGTTTCAATGTTAATAGCTGAAAATTTAGTTGGAGATATTGGAGCATCTGGAGTTTCATCAGATACGGGAGTGGCGCGAGTTACCGTTATCGGAGCAGGTATGCGTTCAAACCCGGGTGTTGCGGCTTCTATGTTTGAAACCCTTGCTGCAAATGGGATTAACATTCAAATGATTTCAACGTCAGCGATTCGAATCAGTTGCATGGTTGCAGAAAATCAAATCGATGAAGCGGTTCAAGCACTCCATGAGACCTTTGGATTAGCAGAATCTTGATTTTTTTTTAAGTATTTTTCTGTCATTACAAAAAAGATTTATTTGGTAAGGATTATGTTTCGAAAAGTTATTTTAGGTGTGTTGGTAGTGGCTTTGTTAAGTTGTTGCAGTTCTAAAGCATCGAGGGAAAATAATAATTTTGAAACATCTCCGGAAGTTTCAAGTCAAATTAAAAAATCGAATGACCTTTTGTTACAAAGAGATTTTTCTGCTGATCCTGATCTCTATAGCCTTTCTGAATCTCAGATGAGTTGTGTAGTGGACCAGTTGCTCATTTTTTTCACTCCGGAACAAGTCAGTGTTATAACTGGCGAAGGTCCAACTATTGAACAAAAAGAGATTGCTCTTTCCGCATTAGAGGTATGCGACTTACTAGTTACGGTTACAAATTTAGGGATATTGGAAGGGATAGATCGTTCTTTTGGAACTTTTCCCAATGATGCTGATTGCATTCTTTCAACTCTCAGAGAAAAAGAGTTAGTTCCAATTTTTGAAGTTTTATTTTCCGAAATTGATTCAGCTGAGATGTCCGAAAAAGTAGAAGTAATTTTATTAGAAAGCCGGATATTGGATTTTTTAGTTACTTGTGTACTCGATGCACAATTCGGCCATTATCAAAATAAAGATCTTGTTTGCAGTGGTCTTTTTGATCGTGTGGCGGAAATAGTGACAGCTATTGTTCGTCGAGGTATTCAAGTCGAAGAGGGTCCGACAGTTAACCCTGATTTGTTAATTGAATTGTTTTCATTATCTGATGAGATTTTTATTTGGCTTTCAAAAAATGTTGATATAGCAATTGCAGAGGATGCTTCAGTAGTTCGTGATGCATCTATCTATGTTTCTAAAGTGATGATTGAGTCTTTTAAAGATTTAGAAGTTGATGCCACACCAGAAGAAGTGTTAGAAGCAATGTTTGTTGCTGTTGTTCGTTTAGATGCTGAATTAGCTGAAGAGAGAACTTCGATTAATCAATCTCAAGAAAGATTAGAACAGTATTTAGTTTCTGTTTGTGGTGATTCAGCAACGTACCTTTTTAGTTTGCTATCTGGAATTGGGCAAAAGATTTGAAATCGTTTATTAAATCAAAAAAATTTAGTTCCTGGTTTTTGATATTCGCATTATTAACAGGCTGTGGAGCAGATCTTCGTACTTATGACGAAGTTCAAAATGGCCCATTGGACACTTTGATCAAATCAGACAATAAAGAAAATATAACTCCGTCAACTAATGTAGAGAATCTTCTGAGTAATGGTCTCACTTCGCTTCCTGTATACGAAACTTTAACTACAGAAATTCCAGAAGGTTTTTGTCTTGCTCTTGCTGAAAAATCTGCTCAACTAATGATTGAAATTGAAAAAGAGCTGTCACACACGGATGAAAGCGAAGGAAAAATTTTGCGACAATTAATACTTCGATCTGAAGAATTAGTTAGTTGGGTATCAGTACGAGTTCCTTTTGTAGTAGCCAATGAAATTTTTGAACTCGTTTCTTATTATGAAGAATTAGCTAAAACATTAAAGTCAGTTAAATCTCAAAACGCTACGACGGTTCGTATACAAGTTCTGATTTTTTCTTCTCTTCTCTCTCGAGATTCTGTTAGCCTTGATTCTTTTTTAAATGCTTCGAATCAACTAGGTAAATATGTTGAAGATTCTTGCGGACCCGGGTATCCGTTATTAACCACATTTACTGGTCTGGTTTCTAACCGACAGGCTGAAAACTTAGAAATATCACAGAATGTCATTAATGATTTTTTGGATATTTGGCCTAAAGAAGAAATAGAAAGTATTGACAAAAATTAATTTTGAAAAATTTATTAAAAACATCTAAAAATTTTGAACACTGATTTGAACACACGTAGTCTGAATACATGAATATTGCTGTTGTTGGGGCCACGGGACAAGTTGGTCAAGTAATGAGAACCCTTTTATGGGAACGTAAATTCCCTGTCGGGGCTATTAGGTTTATGGCATCTTCTCGTTCAGCCGGAAGCACATTGAATTGGGGAGATCAAGAAATAATTGTTGAGGATTCAGCGAAAGCAGATTGGTCAAATGTTGATATTGCTTTATTAAGTGCTGGTAAAACTGCCTCATTGGAAATTTCTCCAGTAATAGCCGCTTCAGGGGCAACAGTAGTTGATAATTCATCAGGGTGGAGAATGGATCCAGAAGTCCCTCTTGTAGTTAGCGAAGTTAATCCTGAAGCTCTTGACGAAATACCCAAAGGTATTGTTGCAAATCCTAACTGTACAACTATGGTCGCTATGCCCGTTCTATCTCCGTTGCATAAATGTGCTGGACTTTTGTCACTTAGAATTTCGACTTATCAAGCAGTTTCCGGGGCAGGTTTAGCTGGTGTAGAAGAACTAGAAGGTCAAGTTGATTCAGTGGCAGGTAAAGCCACTCAACTAGCGTATGACGGCAAGGCTCATAAATTTCCTGAACCGAATTCTTTTCCTCAGTCGATTGCTTTTAATGTTTTACCTCATGCAGGTTCTTTTGTTGATGACGGCAGAGGAGAAACTGATGAAGAGCAGAAGTTGCGGAATGAGAGTCGCAAAATTTTAAATATTCCTAATTTACTAGTTTCACCTGTGTGCGTTAGAGTTCCGGTGTTTACAGGTCACTCTATGGCAATAAATGCTGAATTTAGAGATTCTATTTCTCCTGAAGAAGCTACAGAAATACTTTCTAAGACATCTGGTGTGACTTTATGTGATGTTCCAACACCAATTAATTGCACGGGTATTGATGAAACTCTTGTTGGTCGCATAAGACAAGATGAAACTGTGGAAAATGGTTTGGCTCTATTTTTGTCTGGTGACAATCTTCGTAAAGGCGCGGCATTGAATGCAATTCAAATCGCAGAGGAATTATTAAAGCACTGAAATAAGAGAGAGGCTCAATTATGAAAGTCGGAATTACCCTTCCAGCTCAATTTCCGTTTGGAAGCACAGAACAAATGCTTCCGATTTATGAGGAAATGGGAGCTGATTCTTACTGGGCTCCAGATCACTTGCTAGGAGTATTTCATCCTGCTCTTTGGTCGGAGATACCTCTTTCAGCATTAGCTGCTGACCCTGATGCTTTTTATGACCCTTTTGTTTATGGGGCTAGAATTTCAACTATGACTGATAAACCATATGGAATTTCAGTTACTGATTCAACTCGTCGGAGAGCAGCAGATCTTGCGCGTACGGCACTTTCACTTAATGATTTAATTCCTGGTGGATTTATTTTAGGAATGGGTTCAGGAGAGGCTGAAAGTCTTCTTCCTTTTGGATATCCATTTGAAAAACCTGTAAGCATTTTCGAAGAGTGTCTTATTGAATTACGTTCTTTACTTGATGACGGGCATATGCCAGGCAATGAGATTGGTCGAATGGGTTTACCTTTAGAAGCTGAAGGTAGAGGTAAACCAGCCGTCTGGATAGCAGGGCATGGGCCAAGAATGTTGCGTTTAACAGCTCAGTATGGTGATGGTTGGATTCCAGCATGGTGGTTATCACCTAAAGAGTACGGAGAAAAACTTTCAATTATTACCGAGCATGCAAATTCATTTGGAAGACCTGTTCCAGAAGCTTCTTACTTAGCTTTTATTTTATTTTGTGAATCAATGGACAAGGCTGAAGCGATGTTCGAAGAAGAGCCATTAGGAAAACTTTTTGGTCTTTTTGCGATGGGTGAAATTTGGGAAGAGCACGGTCTTGAGCATCCTTTAGGAAATGATTCAAAAGGTTTTATAGATGTGATTATTCATGACTTAAATGCAGATGATTTAAGAGATCTGGCACCAACAATTCCTTTCGAAATGGTTAAAAAAGTAGTTTTTGTAGGAAACTCTCAAGAATTAGGTGAACAATTCGACGGATACGCAAAAGCGGGTTTAGAACATTTAGTAGTCGGAAATCTGACAGGTGTCGTCGGGGGAATGGATGAGATTTTAGCTAGAGGAATGGAATTGCCTCAGCTTATGTCTGTGCTTAAAGAACTTTAAATTTTTTTAAGGTGGATTTTCCACGTATCGTTTCATCGCCATGTCAAGTGATAAGTCAAGTTGGTTAGCGAGACTTGCTAACCAAGCTAAAACGTCAGCTAATTCGTGCAACTGGTCTTCTTTTGACCCTTTTCGAATAGCTTGAGCTAATTCACCGACTTCTTCACATAACCATGCAACTGTTGAGGGAAGACCTCGCTTTCGGTCATCTTCTCCATATAGATTTTCCATCAAGTTCTGTAATTCATTTAGGTCCATTCAAAGACCGTAATATGAGTAAGTAAAACTTTTAGGTATCCCTGTATTGAGGGCTTTTTTGGTACACAATTTCATTAAATGATTTCTGAAAGCGAAGCTACAAATCTTCTACTTGCACTAGATGCACTTGATGAATTAGAACAAGCAGCCTTAAAGATGGTTAGAGCTGAAATTGAATGCGGACCTGTGATAGATGGACTAATGGCTGATCCGCTAACAGAAGGATCTCGTTTAGACCTTCTTTATGTTGTTGATACTTTAGTCGCAGACCTGTTGACTGCTATGGGCAGACGTAGAACTGTTGGAACGTTACTTCAAGAAGCACCGGCAAGTTCAGCTCGTGATGCATTGACAGCGCATTTATCAGAACAAAGCTAAAGAATTAAGAAGTCTCAGGTAATTTTGCCAAATTTTCAATGATTTCTACATTTGTCAAACTTAGAAGAGTGCTTGGATTTATTCTTATTTTCTGATGGCGACTTCCGCCTCCCACAATTATCGAGTTTCTTTCTATAACTGCTTTATCTACCCAGATAGGTAGAGGTGTGGGAAGACCAAAAGGCGTAACTCCACCAACTATCATTCCAGTGATATTTGCGGTCTCGTCTCCACTGGCGAAAGAAGCTTTTTTTGTGCCGAGCTTTTTACGCACTGCTCCGTTGACATCAAGTTTATGGGTCGCTAACAAAAGACATAAAGTAAATTTTTTTGGATCCGATTTACCGACAACCAAAATCGCGTTAGCTGAATCTTGAGGGGAAATTCCATAATTTGCACAAAAGTTAGCTGTGTCAGCAAGATCTGGATCGCAAGGCATAACTTCATAATCAACTTTTAAGTGATTCAACTCAGAGACGACAGCATCACTAGCATCTGATTTTTCATGTTCTTTCATAGAAACTCCAAGGTATTACTAAAAAGTTACTTGCTTGATCTAATTCCATAAAAAACAGACGTTAAAACTAAAAATCCGCCGATAAAAGTTGTAACTTCAGGAATTTCATCAAACCATATCCAGACCCAAAGAGTAGCGAAAATAGTTTCTACTGGAGTAAACATACTTACTTCTGCAGCTGAAGCATGTCGTGTAGCGGAAACCATACACAATCTTGCAATCGGTCCAACAAACAAACCCATTCCTAGGGTGCATAAAAGAGCACGTTTATCTAGTGCGTCGAATTGAGCAGGGATAAAAGTAAAAAGCATAATAAAAATGGGTGCAATCAAAACAACGAGAGTTCTAGACATTTCTTTAAAATGTCTCCAAATCACAAGATTGGTGCTAAAAACTAAAATTGCTAGAAGAGCTATCAGATCTCCATCTAGCCCCCCAGTGGCTAGAGAACCTGAAACAATTATTAGGATTCCAAAAAATGTTCCGCTGATGGCTTTCCAGATTCTTCCAGAAGTTTTTTCACCGATAGCAAATTTGGCTATTAAACCTGCAAAAATTGGAGCGCCCGCCACAATAGTTACAACGTTTGCGACTGCAGTTCTCGTCACAGCTTGAATGAATGCAGTAGTTCCTATAGCTGCCAGAGCTGAAGAGATTAAGAGTGGCCATTTATAGTTAGTAATTTCTTTAACTACAGTTTTCCCCAGTGTTTTCCAGACAATTATGGACATTGAAGGAACAGAAAAAACACCAACAAAAAAAGCTATAGTCCAACCATCGATTTCTGCAACTCTTGTAAACAGAGAGTCTGTTGAAACAATAAACATCCCAGTAGCGGACAAGAACAAACCAAAAGGTCTGCCTGAACGAGTAAATTGTTCTAGTTGCTTTTTTCTCATCGGGGGACCTTACCTTAAAGCCCGATCAGGACACATGCTTTTATATCTGAAAAGATTTATTTGAATAACAATGAAAAAACCAAATATTCTATTTATAACTATTGATCAGTTAAGAGCAGATTGTCTTGAAACGCGTTCAGAGCGTGTTGTTAAGACACCTCACTTAGATGCACTAGCAGCTCAGGGCGTTAGATTTGCAAAGCATTTCACTCAGGCTTCGCCATGCGGGCCCAGTCGTGCAAGTTTATTAACAGGGACATACTTGCATACCCATCAGTCAGTTTTTAATGGAACGCCCCTTGACAATAAATTTACAAATATCGCTAAAGAGTTTCGTGGAGCTGATTACGACCCTTTGTTGTTCGGATATACAGATACAACCATTGATCCGCGAACAACGGATGAAAATGATCCGCGTCTTTTAACTTATGAAGGTCATTTACCGGGTTTTAATGTAGTTCTTCCACTTCCAGACGATAGAGATTCTTGGTACCAATGGCTTTCTGAAAAAGGTCATGACATTTCAGATAAAAAAAAGTTTCTAAAAGGAACTGAAGAAACTGAAATACCTCTAGGAAGAGGAAAAACATGGCCACCTTCACCGTATGAGACAGATGAGACTGAGACCGCTTTTGTTGTTGGAGAAGTTATTGACCGGTTAGAAAATTTGCATGAACCGTGGTTCTTACATGTGTCAATATTAAGACCTCACCCTCCTTTTGTTGTACCTGCTCCTTACAACGATTTATATAACCCTGCTGATGTTACTGAACCTATTACTCCTAGTGGGAGCGACCATCCGTTTATAGAGTCACTTTCAACTATCGATTTTTTTAAAGCTCCCTCGGAGCGCATTGACAGGCTTCAATTAAAAGCAACTTATTATGGAATGGTCACCGAAGTAGATGATCAAATAGGCAGATTAGTCGGATTTTTAGATCAAAAAGGACTAAGTGAAGACACGATTGTTTTGGTCACATCAGACCATGGTGAACTATTAGGAGATCATGGTTTAGTTTCTAAGTTTGGTTTTCACGATCAAGCATTTCACATCCCCATGATCATTAGATATCCAGCTCTAGGTGGTCCTAAAGGTTTAATAATTGAAGAATTCACAGAGAACGTTGATGTGATGCCAACTCTATTAGATCTAGCAGAGTTATCGATTCCTACACAGTGTGAAGGTAATTCAGTCAGGACGTTCCTTGAAGGGCGAAAGCCAACTGAATGGCGAAAAACGGTGCACTGGGAATTTGATTTCAGAGTGTTTGCCGAGAGAATCGGACTTCCTTTAAATGAGTGTCGTTTAATTGTCCGTCGTGATGATAGAGGCAAACTTGTACATTTCTTAGGTATGCAGGACATCTTTTTTGATTTAGAAACAGATGAACATGAACAAGATCCATTGTTTGAACATTCTTTAATGGAACGTTTCTCGTCAGAATTGAGTGAATGGTTACCTGAAATCCCCGAAAGCCCTCTTGTTAATTTCCTAGCTACTGCTGAAGGAATGGTTACTCTAAAAAACCCTGAATGATTCTCTTGAAAACTTTTCTGTACGTCACAGTGCTTCTAGGATTAGTTAATAATGAATAAATGAAAGTTTTAAATTTTTTTAAGGGGAAGATGTAATGGTTTGTATTTTTTTGGATTCAAATAATTGTCGAATCTAATAAAGGGTCCGTCCTGGGAAGTATTAGAAAATTTTGAAAGATTTAATCAAGTAAATGATGTTTTTAACCGCGCATTTTGGGATTCTGAAATTGCTACTGATGCTGCGCGTGAATTTTTTAGATCGCATCGTGAACCACTAAAAAAATGGCGTAATGCATCTGGATTTGAACAGAGGGATTATGCGATTAGAAATGCTGCTTGGCATGTTGCAGATGTATTTGCTGAAATGCGAGACGCAGATAATTTAAGAGATGGCTTTCTTTCACCGTTAAGTCAGCTACGACCGGGCCCAGATGAAACTTTTGACTTAGGAAGCCCGGAAAAAGCTTCAAGGACCATTAAGCAAGTGTCGAAACTTTTCGGTGCTGATTTAGTTGGTATTTGTAAATTTGATGAACGATGGGTTTATACCCAGCGGTATGCACGAAGTTCTAGTGGAGGAAAGCCTGAAGGTCTTCCTGTTGGTCTTCCAGAAAATCTTCAGGGGGTTATAGTCATTGGCCAAGCGATGGATCATGACCTTGTTGACACAGTTCCTTCAGCACTTTCAGGTGCAGCGGTAGGTCTTGGCTATTCAAAGGATGCCCTCGTACTTTTAGCAACGGCTCAATGGCTGACAAATCTTGGTTATTTAGCAGTACCAAGTTTAAATGACACCGCTCTAGCGATTCCTCTAGCTATCCAAGCTGGACTTGGTGAATATGGAAGACACGGCATGGTAATAACGCGTGAATTTGGACCGAGGGTTCGTTTTGGCAAAATTTTCACAAATGCTCCAATGGCGTTTGATGATCAAATTGAGTTTGGAGTCACAAAATTTTGTGAAAAGTGTAGAAAGTGCACGAACGCATGCCCACCCAAAGCAATACCTGATGGTGACCCTTCACCAGTAAAACTAAATTTATCTTCAATTGCGGGAGTAAAAAAATGGTCAGTTGATGGAGAGAAATGTTTCTCATATTGGGCCAAAATAGTAAGTGATTGCATGATTTGTATGAGAGTTTGTCCTTATAACAAAGACTTCACAAAGTTTCGCCACAAAATTGGTTTACGTATAGCTTCCACAAAATTAAGGAACGTGATGTTAATGCTTAATGATTTCTTAGGTTACGGAGAGAGATTAAAACCAAAATTATGGTGGAATGGTGAGAGTCGTAGAAAAATTTAGTTTTTAGAGTCGTTAGCACTTTCAGCTTCAAGAGTTTCTATTTCTTTGTTCAGTCTTTTTATGGTTTGACTGGCTGCCGTCGTTAAAAGAAAAGGGAATATTGCGTGAAGTAATGCAGCAATTGACGCTTTCGCCATTGAATATGAAATTTTGAATGCTCTAAGCGCGTGTTGAGACCATGTTTCTCCGACTGTCGATGGATGGTCTGAAAAAATACCGATAATGCACAATATCTAAAATTTGTAAATTAAAAAGCATCAGGGGATTTAAGACATAAAAAGCGCATTTTCTAGATCTTCTAAAAGATCCTCGATCGATTCGATGCCAATCGAAATACGTATTAGGTCATCAGGAACCTCGAGTGGAGAACCCGCAACTGATGCGTGTGTCATCGCTCCAGGATGCTCGATTAAAGATTCAACTGCCCCAAGAGATTCAGCCAATGTAAAGACTCTTGTAGAAGCAGCAACTTTTTCTGCTGCTTGGCGACCTCCAGAAATAGTAAATGAAACCATTCCTCCAAAATCTTTCATCTGACGTTTGGCAATTAAATGCCCTTTATTATCTTCAAGTCCGGGATAGAAAACTTGTTTTACCTTTGGATGTTTGATCAAAAAATCAACGATCGCTTTGGTATTTTCACAGTGGCGATCCATACGCACAGCTAGTGTTTTAATCCCCCTTAAAACTAGATAGCAATCGAATGGGCTTGGAACAGCTCCTATCGCATTTTGAGTAAACGAAAGATGTTCTACAAGTCGTTCATTATTTGTTGCTACAAAACCTCCCACTACATCACTATGACCACCTAAATATTTCGTAGCTGAGTGTACAACAGCATCAGCACCCAAAGGAATGGGTTTTTGCAAATAGGGTGTAGCAAAAGTGTTATCAACTATCAGTAACCCCCCAAGGTTGTGTGTCACCTCTGAGATTTTTTGAATGTCTACAACATTAAGTAGAGGATTAGTCGGAGTTTCAAGCCAAACTATTTTTGTCTCATCGGTCCAAGCTTCTTTAATTGAATCAGGATCACTTAGGTCTATTGCTTGATGAGAGATTTTATTTCGACCATATATTTTGTCTATTAATCTAAAAGACCCTCCATAGGCATCATTTCCTAAAATAATCTTGTTACCTGGTTCTAAAAAACGAAGCAAAGAATCCTCTGCAGCCATTCCACTAGAAAACGCAAAACCATATTGTGTGCATTCAAGACTTGCTAAACATGTCTCATAAGCATGCCTAGTCGGATTACCGGTTCTTGCGTATTCATAACCGAATTTTGGTTTCCCTACGGCATCTTGTGCAAATGTGGTTGATAACGCAATAGGCGTTACAACTCCGCCAGTACGCGAATCGTGTGGTTGACCTGCTCTAATTGCGCGAGTTTCAAATCCAAAATCTTCAGGATCTTCAAAGCCCGAAAAAAGCGGATCTCCACCATGTGTTTTCATTTAATTACCATGCACTTCATTGTCAAGATTTTCACAAAAACTATCGACATCAGATTTAGAAAGAACAGTTATTGGTTTCCCTTCATCTAATACCAAAACAGTTTTTGATTCATTAATTAATGTAACAATTCTAGGGAAAAGATTTTCTCCTACACCAACAAGTTCAATAGATGATTGTAAAAAATCTTTAATAGCTAGATCGTCACCATTATCTGAGTAGTTAATCAAAACTTCTTTTGAAACAGAACCTATTACTTCAGCTGCAGAAAGAGGCATTTCACCAACCGCTACCGGCAAATGAGAGATTTCATTTTCTTCCATGGTTTTTAAAGCCGAAGAAACAGTTTCTTGAGGGTTCACGTATTTAAGTTCAATCCTTTTTGAATTTTTAGATTTGATTACATCTAAAACAGTTCTACCGGGAAGTGAACCTGCGTGTGAGAATCCCATTTTAGCCATCCAAGTAGGGTTAAAAATTTTACTCAAATAGCCTCTCCCTGAATCAGGGAGTAGCACAACTACAAGATCATCTTTGGAGAGGTTTTCTGCAAGTTTTAGTGCTCCTACTATGGCGGTACCGCAGGATCCACCAATTAAGAGACCTTCTTCTTCAGTAACACGCTTTGTCATTGAAAATGAATCGGCATCGCTAACTGGAATAGTTAGATCTACAACGTCCTGATCATATGTAGTTGGCCAAAAATCTTCACCCACTCCTTCTACTAGATACGGTCGTCCGGATCCTCCGGAAAAAACAGAGTTTTCAGGGTCGGCTACGACTATTTGAATATCTTTGTTCTTTTCTTTCAAAAACTTTCCTACGCCACTAATAGTTCCACCTGTTCCAGCACCAGCAACAAAATGTGTTATCTGTCCTTTGGTCTGTTCCCATATTTCAGGACCAGTTGTTTCATAATGTGCTTTAGGATTATTCGGATTGTGGTATTGGTTTGGCTGAAAAGCATTTGGAGTTTCTCTAACTAAGCGTTCGGCCGTCGAATAATAGGATCTAGGATCATCAGGTTCAACAGCTCCAGGACAGACAACTACCTCAGAACCATAAGCTCTTAATAAAGAGATTTTTTCTTCACTTACTTTGTCAGTCATTACGAAAATGCATTTGTAGCCACGATGAGCTGCAACAATTGCTAAACCTACACCCGTATTACCTGAGGTTGGTTCAATAATGGTTCCCCCTGGTTTTAAAAGCCCTTCGTTTTCAGCTGCATCTATCATCGCTATTGCTGCACGGTCTTTTATGCTTCCACCAGGATTAGTAGTTTCTATTTTTGCGACTATTGGGCATGGCGCACTCGATGCAATTCTTTTTAATTGCACCATGGGTGTTTTCCCAATCAGGTCAAGTACTGATTCTGCTACATCTAAGTCTGAAAGGTTCATTTACTCTTCCTATAATTTCTGGAATCGTTAAAGTCTTCTTTTAAGTCTGCCGACTTCAAACGGTCTTTACTTACAAAATCAGTTTCTTTTAAAATACTTAATTATCGAGATGTGTAAGCTTTTTGATTCTTATTACGGTTTTGATGACTTTTATTGTTCCGGTTTTTATTTGAAGAACGGTTAGGTCCTTTAGAGTTTTTCGATTGATTGTTTTTTCCTGAAGAAGCATGGTTTTTGTTTTTTGATTGACCGCTGTGATTATTTGAACCACTTGGACGGTGCTCATTGCTATTACGTGTTTTGTTGCTGCTCTTATGTTTGTTGCTGCTCTTATGTTTGTTGCTGTTTCGGTGTTTGTTGCTCCCGTGTTTTTTATGGCTGTTACTTTTCCTATGAGAAGTTTTGTTCGAGTTTGAATTTTTATCTTCGCTTTTTTCTTTGTAGGGAGCTTGAAATTTTTTCTCTGAGTTGTTTACAGGAGAAAGAGTTTTCAAAATGTCGACATCAGGTTCCGTTATTGGTTGATCAATATCGATTTTATGTTGGAGTCGACGAGACTTTTTCTTTTGATCGGGAGCTACAAATGAAAGAACGACACCACTTTTACCTGCTCGGGCAGTTCTTCCTGATCTATGTATATAGGCCTTGTGGTCTTCCGGAGGGTCATAGTGGATTACGGATGCAACACCGTCGACATGTATTCCTCTTGCAGCAACATCAGTAGCTATAAGTGCTTGGACGCGTCCTTTAGTAAAATCTGAGAGCGCTCTGGATCTTTGATTTTGACTTTTACCGCCGTGGATTGTTACGCCATGAATTCCAAGTTTGTTGAGTCTTTTAGCAAGACGATCTGAACCGTGTCGTGTTCTACAAAAAATGATTGCTGGCCATACCGCATTAATAGCTTCTGCTGTCACCTCTGTTTTATTTGTGTTTGTCACTTTCCAAAAGAGATGGTGAGCAGATTTAATGTCAGGTGTATCTTCGCCTATTTCATGACGTATCGGATTTGTTTGGTATTCACGGGTGAGTTTTGCTACATCGCCGTCCAGAGTTGCTGAAAAAAGAAAAGTTTGTCTTTTCGGGTTTGTTTGGTCTAGTAAACGTTTAACTGCAGGCATGAAACCCATATCAGCCATTCGGTCTGCTTCATCTAGTACGACATGATCAACTTTTGAAAGGGTCACAAAACCTTGTTCAATTAGATCTTCGAGTCTTCCGGGACAGGCAACAAGGATATCTATTCCTTGTTTTAAGGCTCTAATTTGATTTCCATAACCTACTCCACCATAGACAACCCCAATTTTTACTTTTCCAGCAAGTGACCGAAGTTCAGAAAATATTTGTTCAGCCAATTCTCTTGTAGGAGCAAGAATCAATGATCGTGGATGATTCGGCTCTCCGCGTTTAATGTTTGCTATTAGAGGGATTCCAAAAGCAATAGTTTTTCCAGATCCTGTTGGTGCGCGTCCGCAAATATCATGACCGTTGAGACCATCAGTTATTGTTAGTGTTTGAATTTCGAAAGGCTTTAAGATTCCTTTGTTTTCCAGAGACCTGCAGATATTTTCAGGCACGCCGAGTTCGGCAAATGTATTTGACATGTTTTCCTTTAACCCGCGCGAGCAGGTAGTTATTGGGCGTTATACGACGCTTTCGTTAAAAATAGAATGGTTCACGGTGAGGAAGAGGTGTGAACTGAAACCCGCCATAAACCCACTGGCAAAATTTGCCAGAGTAGTTTAAGGATAACGTCAAGAAGTGATGATTCCTCGGCAGTAGTTAATAACTAATCTGTATTTTCTCTATTTAATTAACCAAGAAACAGGTTTCAGATTTCGTCGAACCATTCGCTGATTTCGCTGCGTAAAATAACTGGATTTATTTTGCAGTTACTGCAAATCAAACAGATTGTCCTCTTATTTTGACCTTCTCTTAATGAGTTTATTCTGTGGCCTAAATGGTTTTTTATTTTGTCGAATTCTTCGTTTTCAGGTGGTTTGTTTGTATGAGAGCTGACAATATCAGAACAAGTTTCACACCAAAGAAACAAAATACCTTGCTCCATATTTCCTTGTTCATCTTCACCATTTTCGACAATTAATTCATGGTTTTCGTGTTGAGCCCAGTAATCGGGTCCTGCTTTTATGCGTTTTCCACCTTTTTCTAAATGGTTTAAATATCTTTTAAGCCACTGAATCTTTTCTTGGAGTTGCAGTTCAAGATTTTTTGATTGATTACGATCAAATTCAACATTTTCTTGTTCGACATAAATCAGGAACTCTTGGTACATTTTCTGAAGTTTTTCAGAGAGTTTTATTTCTTCAGTGTCTAGAGCCATATATCTAGATTAACTTTTTATCTTTTGTTAAACGAGTTGATAAAAATGTTTAGTTTTTTGAAAGCAACTTCATTATTTCTCTTGCAACCATTGGAGCAGCATTCTGATTTTGACCAGTAATAAGATTTTCGTCTACTTCCCAATGATTTGCAAAGGGATCACGAAAACGGTGAGAACATTTGAAATCTGCACCTAGTTTCCTTAACTCAGTTTCAGGATGATGCGGAGTTGCATCAATTCCCAATTCCAAAACTTGTTTATCGGTTACGCCGGTTATACGCCTTCCCTCAACTAGAGGACGACCCTGTGGGTTAGAAGCGCGTAAGAAACCAAGTGGTCCATGACACACACCACTAAGGATCGTTCCTTTTGCATTGGCTTCTGTAACCTTTTGTCCAACTATCTCAGAAAAACCTAAATCAAAACTTGCTCCCCAACCGCCGGCAAAATAAATAACGTCATAAATTTCAACATCTATATCAGACATTGAAATTGAATTAAGAATTTTTTCCTTCAAAAGATCATCGAGTAAAAAACGATCATCATGACGTGATCGGATAACAGCTCTCATCGACATGGGGTCGATTGCAATTGGTCCACCTAACGGGCTTGCTAGATCGACTTCAATGCCGGCATCAGTAAACAGATAGTAAGGAACAGTCATTTCGGAGGAAAAAACACCAGTAGGTTTTGCAACATCGAGCCATGAATGATTAGTGCAAACAATCAACGCTCGAAAATTATCTAATTCATATTCAAAAGGGTCTAAGTCCTCGGGATGAAGACCTATTTTTTGCAAAAGACTTCTCAAAATCCTTGCAGGAGGAAGAGGTTTTTTAATTGGTATTTGTTCTTTTGGTGGTCTTCGACGTGCATAAGGCCAAGGATTGTTTCTTTCAGGTATCTGATTTGCAGATTCCTGTTTTAGACAATTTTTTAAGAAATTGAAAACTTCTTCAAAGGCAGGATCTTTTGATTTGTTTTTTAATTCGATTGGATCAGAATCAAGGTTATAGAGCTCCCACTGGTCAGGAATGATTGAATTTCTGTGTCGTATTGTTGGTGGAGAACTAGAGGATAGTTGACGAACACCAGGATCAGACCAAGTGGAAGGATCATCAAAAGCCCTTACCAATTTCCAAATGTTTCCTCCGCCGTCTTTCGCATCAGTTTCACTAACTCTTTTCACAAGACCTTCGAAATTAGATGCAACATCAGAAGGAACACGAATTCTCATCGCTGCAGGTGGGTTGTTTCCACGACCAAGGCGGCGGGCAAGAACAGATGCCAGAGTATCTCCTTCAAGCATGTTGTCCCTAGTCATCATGTAGACACCTCTTTTCAAAAAGCGATCTTCATTTTGATTTTCTATTAGAGGAGAAAGGTCATAGCCCGGGAGAGGATGCATTTCCGTAAACGAATCGGAGAGTTTCTCAGATAATTCTTTTTCCTTAAGGCCTGCTAGACCTAGAGCAGTTGGGATTAAGTCGACATGTGATGTCGGTGCATCTGAAATAGTTTTAGGAGTAGTGGGATTACTACCTGTTCTGACAACCTGAAAAGGCACTCGTGTAGCTTCGTCGTATAAAGTAAACCATTTTTGATGAAGACCTCCATGTGCCCCTAACAAATCCCCATGGTCAGATGTGCGGAAAATGACTGTCTCATTTAATGCATTTTCCGAAACAATTTTACGAACACTATCAATTGGCCCATCGACTTCAAGATGAAGCCTGTAGTAGAGATTTCGGTATTCCTGCTCATTACGCTCATAGATTTTTTTGAGTCGACTATGAGGTCCGTATCCCGAAAAATAAGCGTTTTTGTAAGCGATCTGGGCAGCAGGTTTAGACCCTAAATTTTCATATCGTGTCGGAGGTTCTGGCACTTTAGGAGGATCAAGGTCACATTTTTCGATTGGATTGTTTTCTTGTCTCCGCCATGCAGGGAAAAGAACTATGTCGTGTGGATTCACAAAACTTGCGACAAGAAGAAATGGACGAAGTGCTTCATCCTCACCTAACTCTCTTCGCAAATAACGATCTTTCAACCATTTAACAATACGTTTCGCAATTAAGTTGTCGCGAATGAATCCGGAATTGGCAGCAAGTGGTGCCCCATGAGGTTCCGGACCGACCCAACCGGAAAATCCAAATTCTTCCAAAGGATTAGCTTCTAAATAAGTTTTAACATTTTCTTCAATCACCTCACCATTTTCAGTATTTGTAGGGATCGGTAATCCAGTGTCAGGGTTTATCAGGTCAGCATGAGTAATATGCCATTTCCCGTCGTAATGGGTGTCATAGCCAGCTGCTTTGAACCAGTGCCCTATAGTTGGAACTTCTCCAGGTCGTAGCCAACGCATACGAGAATCTGAAGCATCTTTACCTAATCCATCTGTCTGTGTTACTCCATGGAGATCCGGGTAATGTCCGGTGAAAAGTGTTGGACGGCTAGGCACACAAGCGAGTGAACCGGTGTAATGCCGTTCGAAAGAAACCCCGTTTTGTTGAAACCAATGTCTTGCGGGCAAGGCTTCTTCACGCCATGCTTTAAGGTCGTCCCCTTCATAAGGTGGCGCATTTCGCTCTTCATCAGTCATGATGATTACAACATCAGGATGGCGCATATTTTTTCTTGTTGTCAGTAAGAGTTTGTTCTACTTGATTTTTAAGTCCAGTTAACATTTTTTTGTTTAGTCGTGAAAAAATTTTACCTAATATTTGAGCTGCGATTTCAGCTGGGGGTCGAATTGGCACAATGTGTACAGTTAGCTCTACTCGCGTCTTCGCTCCCTCATCAAATAGTTCCCAACTGTTAGTTACTTTTTTAAAAACTGGAGGGAGCCCTTCAATTCGATAAGCCAGTCGCACAGGTTCTTCCCAGCATGTAATTGTTTCTAAAACAACATTTGGTCCTTGTTGTATGCGTCTGGTCGTTCCTACTCCTATTTCTTGTTCTGAGTAAAAGCATGAATGGTCTACATTTTCAGCCCAATTAACAATCTGATCGAACTCTGAAAGAACACTCCAAATCTCTTCTTTAGAGGCTGAAACAATTATTGAGTTGGATTTTGTTGCCATATTTACTTATACCTTAATCACTACCTTCAACTATTTGTCGGGTAGGCGGGATTTGAACCCACGACCTCCTCGTCCCGAACGAGGCACGCTACCAAGCTGCGCCACTACCCGAAAGTTAGTTGTTTATAAGCTCATCGACTTGCTGGCTGAGTGAAAGTGGGTCTATCGGCTTGACAATCCAACAATCTGCTTCAGAACGTTCCCCTAAAAATTCATCTGCCTGCCTGTCAAGAAGCATCAGTATCTTTTGATTCGGAATTCGACCAGCCCTTTGTTCAAGACGTAAATCCAAAGAAGTTGCCATTCCTCCCATATTTCCTATTTGCAAATCAAGTATTACTAATACAGGATTAGTTTCAATAAGAGTTTTTAGAACTTTAGCTCCTTCTGAAACCCTGACAATTTGATGGTTTTTACTTAAAGAAGCACTGATTTCTTGAAAAATATGATCTTCAGTAGTTGCAAGTAAAACATTCGTTTTTTCGGGCATAATGCGATCGTAGCGGAGTAATTATGAACTCAATGTTTACTTTTGTGTTGAGCTTTGTAATCTTCTATTTACGATCTTCGTAAAGAAAGTTTCAAATAAGGTAAAAACATGCTTGAGATCATTGTTGAAAGAAACGAAAACTATGTGTTATGTCGACCGACTGGAGAACTTGATGCATATACCGTTGCTCAATTTCGCGAAGCATTAATGGAATTAGCCCAAGAAAAGTTTGTTTTGGTTGACTTATCGGATGTTCCTTTTATGGATTCAGCTGGTTTAGGAGCTTTAATTGGAGGTATACGAAGAGCAAGAGACAATGATGGAGATGTTTCAGTTGCGTGTAATCGACCTGCATTGGTGAGGCTTCTTCACACGACAGGTTTTGACAGGATAGTTCCTGTTCGTGAAACAGTAGAGGAAGCAGTTTTAGCTCTAAATGACCCTGAAGCAACTTAGCTACGTTTATTTACTTCGCGAATCTTAAAGATGACAAATATAAAAAATTCAAAAAGAGTGACGTTTAGTGCACTTTTTTCAATTTTTCTGATCGTCGTTATGAATTTCTTTTCTTCCAATGCTGTTGCAGAACCAACTTCAACAGATGCAGCTAAAGGTGTAGTTGTAGTAGAAGCATCAGGTTTGATGGATCCAGTAATGGTGAGAATGATGACAGAGACACTTGAGGAAGTTGATCCTAGTAAAACTATTGCTTTAGTCTTCCAAGTTAATATTTCTGGAAGTGTTGTGGAGAACGAGAAAATTTTTGAGTTAGGTGAAGCAATTATTTCTTCACCTGTACCAATTTCCTTTTGGGTTGGGCCATCAGGGGCGCGAGCGAAAGGTCCAGTAGCGGAGTTAGCACTAATCAGTGGTGATGTAGGAATTACACCTGGATCAAAAATTGGGAAGATAGGTCAAAGTAATTTTTCCAGTAGATTCAAGGATCTCGGGTTGGATGAAAAAACCCTGAATTATGAAGAAGCCGTAGAAAAAGGAATTGCCAGAAGTTCACCAGTTTTATTAGAACATCTTGTTGGTCTAGAAGGTTTTGAAGTTGTTTCAGATGTCGAATCAAGAGAAATCAAACCGCTGACTCAGACTCGATTTAAAGAAATGAATCCTTCCGATCAGTTCTTCCATAGTGTAGGAAGTCCAGCTATTACTTATTTACTTTTTTTGGCTGGTATGGGACTTCTGGTTTTTGAACTTTATACAGCTGGAGTTGGCATAGCGGGAGTGCTGGGTGCTTTATGCCTTTTGTTGGGTTTCTATGGATTAGCAGTTCTACCGTCCAATCTATGGGGCATAGCTTTATTAATTTTTTCAATGCTTAGCTTCGCAGTAGATGTCCAAACAGGAGTGCCTAGATTTTGGAGTGTTGTAGCAACTACAAGTTTGATACTTGGATCACTTTTATTGTTTGATGGACTTTCTCTTTCTTGGTTGACTCTGTTATTTGGTATTTTGTTAACTGTGATTTGTATGTCAGCAGGAATGCCAGCAATGATTCGCACACGCTTCGCTACGCCCACCATCGGCCGTGAGTGGATTGTTGGGGAACTTGGTATGGCTATTGAAGAAATAAATCCTAATGGAACTGTTGAAGTTAAAGGTGCCATTTGGAAAGCTCAAACCAACAGAGCTACTCCTATAAAAGCCAATGACAAAATTAGAGTTGCAGCTGTAGATGGATTTTGGTTAGATGTCGAACCTTTAGAGGGAGCGGCTCGTGACTACAGAGAACGTAAGGGAAGTAAAGCTTAAAAATTGATACCTCTAAGGAAAATTATTTTTAAGCTTTTAATTTAGGTAGGCGAGGTCCAGCGATACGCACGTTATCTCTTCTACGTGTAATCCCGTTTCCGTCGAGATGATTCAACAGAGGCATCGCATGTTTTCTAGTATTACCAGCGGCCTCTCTGAATTCCGAAACCGTAAAACCTTCTGGGTTAACTAATAGAAGTTCTGCAGCAAGTAAAGAAGCGGCTTCGATGGCGATAGAAGAAAAAAAGACTCCACTTTCTTCAATAACAATTCCTTTACGAACCAATTCCCTAAGTTCAGAACGGTCTATTCCAGCAGGATCAGGTGGAGCAAAAAGTGAATCTTGCAATTCTTCAACAAAGGGATGATTAGAAGTTTGATCTGTATATACAGCAAGTTTCAATTTTCCACTATCCACGACCATGTCTTTCAACAAGGAAATAGTGGCTCTTTGATGTTCATTTAACGAAGATAATTCAATTCCTGTAGGTCCAGCAGATTCGACTATTTCTTTGACTGTTTCAATTGTCATCTGAAGAATTACTGGATCCACAACCCAATTATCTATATCCGGTTCAATATCTTCACCCGTGAGTAGTTTTAACTCTTCTGTATTAATCCAACCTCTTTCTTTGACAATTCGTTCTATTGAACGGTCCGGTTTGGCTTTTGAAGCTTTTTCCTGAGGATCTACATCAAGAACTTCACCTCCGCCAATAGTTTCGTCGCGCCCGCTTTCTCGCAAAATAAATCGATCACCTGGTAATAAAGGAAGCGGTTCTGGTAGGAATAGCCTTACTGAACCTTTTCCTCCAGGTGATATTGAGTTAGGGCCAAGAACTCTTAACTTAACTGGGTATTCACCTGATCCGAAATAAGCGATAAACGCACCTCTACGCGACACATGGTGATCAATTTTTTCCAATACTTTAAGAGAAGCGTCCAACATTTTTGTTAAATGCCATTGCCCTGATCTAATCAGGACATTTCCGCGAGAAATTTCCCCGTGTGAAACTCCAGCAATATTTAAAGCACAACGGCTATTGGGTGAAATCTTGTTTTGTTCTAGATGATGTGCTTGGATTCCTCTAACGCGCACTTTTTTTTCTAAAGGCCAAATCTCTAGGTCATCTTCAATTTCTAAACTTCCTCCGGTCAGAGTTCCTGTCACAACTGTTCCAGTTCCCTTTATTGAGAAAGAGCGGTCTATCCAAAGTCTTGGTCGCTTAACATCATTTGGGTCTGGCGTATCTTTTAAAAGTTTTGATATTTCTTTTAATAAGACATCCACTCCAGTTCCGTCTAAAGCGTTTGTTTTAACTAAGGGTGCAGTTTCTAGAAAGGTTCCCTTAACTTTTTCTTCGATTTCTAACAAGGTGACTTCAGTAAGATCACTATCAGCTTGATCGACTTTTGTTACAACAATTATCCCATTGATAAATCCGAGCAACTCCAAGATTCTAAGGTGTTCTTCAGATTGAGGTTTCCAACCTTCTGTAGCAGCGACTATAAAGAGGCATGTTTGAATACCTCCCACACCGGCCAACATATTTTTTAGAAAACGAACATGACCTGGCACATCTACTATTGATAAAATATTTCCTGAAGGCAAAGTTGTTGAAGCGAAACCTAAATCAATAGTTAAACCACGGGTTTGCTCTTCAATAAATCGATCGGGATCTGATCCAGTCAAGCATTTAACTAGAGTTGATTTTCCATGGTCAACGTGCCCTGCTGTAGCGACTATGTGCATGATTAAACCGGAAAATTCTTAATAAATTTTTTTGATCGCAGCATCGATAAAAACGTCATCGCTTGGGTGGACTGTCATTAAATCTATAACAGTTTTATCATTATCCATCCGACAAATAATAGGCGGGTGTTGTTGTCGGAAAAATTTCACATGGTCACCTTCGAACTGTAAACCTGCAGAAGGTATTTCAACTCCTGGTAAAGTCCCACCTCCTGGAGTCGCTGAAGTTTCAGTTGTAAATTTTGTACTAATTTTGTTAGCTCTTTCTTTTAGTTCATCTACTGAAGTAGTAGCCATTTCCCAAAAAGGGATTGAAGAACCTCTACGTTCTAAATAAGAAATGGTGACGTTCTGGAGGGCTGACATCGTAAGGCTTCCTGGGCGAACAGCTCTAGCCAGAGGATGTTGTGCACAAAGTTCAACCAGTTCCGCCTTGCCAGCAATTATGCCGGCTTGAGGACCTCCGAACAGTTTGTCGCCTGAAAATGTGACGATTTCTGCACCTGATTCTAGACTTTGACGTGCTGCCGGTTCACCAGTTAGCCATTTCGGAGGACCGTTTTCCAACCAAGGGCATGCAGAATCAAGTAAACCTGAGCCAATATCGGCAACAAGAGGAACTCCTAAGTCAGTCATTTCAGAAATGTCAGTTGTTTCTGTGAAACCGACAATTCGATAGTTTGATTGATGGACTTTTAAGGCCAAAGAAACGTTATTTTTAATAATTGCTTTTTCGAAATCTTTACGACGTGTTCGATTTGTCGTACCAACTTCAACCAAGTGGGCTCCTGACTGTTCAAGAATTTCAGGAATTCGAAAACCTCCCCCGATCTCGACCAGTTCGCTTCTTGAAACTACAACACCGCTCCCTTCAGCAAGGGCTGCAATTACCAAAAGAACTGCTGAAGCACAGTTGTTTACAATTAATGCTGATTCTGCTCCGCAAGCACGGGCAATTAGTTTTGAGGATCTGTCATGTCTTGAACCGCGTTCTCCTGTTTCTAAGTCCAACTCGAGATTAGAAAATCTAAAATGTTCATTTTGTGTTTCAATTTTTATTGGAGCACGACCCATATTTGTGTGTAAAAGAACTCCAGTTGCATTAATCACGTCAGATAAAAGTTTTCTAGAAGTAATTTCTCCGATTTTTCGGGCTTCTTCTACTACATTGCCTCCATTAAAGTTTTTCACTGCTTCACGTGCCGCATCTACTAGCAGTGGGTGAGGTAGATCTAAATCTGAAATGGCACGTGCGATTTGATCTATCGAAGGAGGTCTATTTGAAGGTGTTTCGAGATTTTTGGACATTTTATTTATTCGGAAAGAAAGCTATTTTTCTATTTCTAAGGTTACGAAGACGTAGCATAAATTTATGTTGTTATTACTATTTGCAGCTTTTTTAATAGTGCCTGCTATTGAGTTGTATCTAATCATTGAAGTTTCTCATCAAGTTGGCTTTGGTAACACTTTAATTGCTCTTGTATTTATCAGCGTCATCGGTGCGTGGATGGTAAAGCGAGAGGGATTAGAAATAATCAGAAAAACTCAAATTGAACTTGCAAATGGACAACTTCCTGGCAAACAAATAGTTGAAGGTTTACTTATTCTTTTAGCCGGTGTTCTGATGCTTACTCCGGGATTTGGAACAGATGCAGTTGGTTTATTTCTGCTTTTTCCATTAACACGAATTATGTTGCGATCTTTTTTGACACGCCGATTTATAAAAAAACTAGAAACAGGGCAAGCCTTTTTTGGAGGATTCAAAAATAATGTCGGCCAACAAGTTGTAGATGTTGAATGGGATAGATCGAATCCAACGGAGCAGAAAAAAATAGAATTAGAAGAATAATTTTTTAAAAGTTAAATCTTTCATCAATGTCAGGTTCCTTATTGCTTTAATTCTTTCAAGTGTCCATACTTAATTAGCTTAAAAAAGTGAATAGAAAACATTAATCTGGAACGCTTTACAAAACCGCAGAAATAAAATAATTGAATGCCTACCTGTAAGATCTGTGTTGAGGAAAGCTCATAGGAAAAAAATTTGCAAGAATCAATACAATCCACAATTAGTCAAAATTTAGTTATTTATGACGGAAATTGTGAATTATGTCAACGCTTGGTCGACTGGGCATCAAAAAAGACCTCCGACAATCTAAAATTTGTTGATTCCAATTCAATAAAACCTGAACAATATGAATTAAATCAAAAAGATTTTGAAAAGTATGTGTGGTTAATAAAGTCAGACCTTGAAAAAAGTAAAGGCGCTTTTGCAATAGGTGAACTTCTAAAACAAATGGAATATAGATGGATGATTTTAGGTTCCATAATTTTGCTCCCACCATTCTCTTTTATCGCTAGAGGAATTTATTGGCTTGTAGCAAAAAATCGCCAATATTTTAGAAGTAACTGTTCTTAGATATGAACAAGCCAGCTATTTTGATTTATAGATCAAAAAATTCACACGGTAAATAGTTTTAAAGGAATAACTATGGCAGCCATTTCACCTAATCAGACGACTAGTTCAATGAATGAGTTTATGGTTGAGCGACATTTGGGAATTCTTACTTTAGTTAAATCAGACGGAAGACCACATTCAACTCCGGTTGGTTTTATGTGGAATGACGAAAAAAAAATTGTGCAAATAATTACTTGGTCTGGAAGTCTTAAATCACGTCTTCTCGAAAAAGAAAATCTTGTTGGAACAATTTCTCAAGTAGAAGGTGGAAGGTGGGTTACTTTTGAAGGAACATGCTCGGTCACAGATGACATAGAAATTTGTGCCGATGCAATACAAAGATATTCATCGCGTTATTCACCTCCGAAAGATCGTGGGACAGACAGAAGAACTATCACCGTGGTTGTTTCTCGGATACTTCTAAGCACCGGACTAGCTTCTTAAATTCCTTTTAAGCAATTTCTGTTTTGCGATCACAAATTCTAGAGAAGAAAGAACAGTAATTTAATTATCAAAAAACACTGATTACAAAATTACAATGATCGGGGCGGTCTTGGGAAAAGAACGGGCGTTGATTCTTTATAGACCTGAAATTCAGGATCGTCGTTCCAACGTTTTTTCGAAGCGGAGTTAAGCATCGGTATGCCACTAATTCTTGTTAGAAGGATGAATACAAAAATTGGTGATATCAGAGTGAAATATTGCCAACTAGACAGATCTGGAAGTGCTACTAGTGAAACTCCTATCCATAAAACAATCTCACCAAAGTAGTTTGGATGTTGTGACCAAGCCCATAGTCCCTTATTTATAAATAAACTTTGTTTCGATGGGTCTAATTTAAATTTGCGTTTTTGTTCATCTGAGACGACTTCAAAAACAAAACCTATAACCCAGATAGTTAGTCCAATTATTCCAATCCATCCAAAATCACTTCGATCTTTTGCGGTAATTGCTGCTATCGCGGCCGAAGATGTCAGTAACACCCAAAGGCCTTGAACAGTCCATGTCATTAAAAACCATGCGAAATGATGCTTCATCAAGTTGAACCGAGCATCATGACCATTTGTCTGTACGCGTGCAAAAAGGAAAGTTCCTAAACGCAATGCCCACACACCAACCATTATCCCCAAGACAACAGATCTGGTATCAATGTCTGAAATTGCTAAAAGTGCTACGAGTGTAATTGTTAGATAAGTAGCTGAGCCAACAAGATCAAAAAAACGCTCTGTGTGTAAAAACCAAGACGGGATAAAGCAAATCCACTGAATTGCAAAAGCAAGAAGACCACATAATGCAAAAAGTCGGACACCAGAAGCATTGATTCCTCCGCTGCCTCCAGCGAGGATTATAAGGAAGGCAATAAGCAGACTTATCAAAATGCTAAAGATTGATTGTTTTGTTGTCATTGTGGTGTTTCTGTCTCGGCTTTGTCGATATTTTTCTCTATATTCGACTCAGCATAAAAGATTAAGAACAATGAAATTATTGAGCACAACAAATATCCAAGTGCCAACGGTGTAACGGTGTGTTTTATTTGTGATGAAAAAATTGTTGCTAACAGGGCAGCTCCACCTAGAGAGGTTGCGCCAGCCACTCCTGAAGCGGTTCCCGCTAAATCGCCCATGGGCTCTAAAGCTAAAGAAAGTCCTATAGGAGTTAGAAGGCTTAAAAAAATGTTTGAAAAACCCGTTAGTACAAGCCAAATCCAAAAGTTGGGTACGCCACCACTTAGTAGCGCAACAATTAAAGAAGCTGTATTTAGTAAAAAAGAAAACCCGATACTAAATATTGCGACGCGTTTAGCTCCAAAAATTGAAATAAAATTGTTACTTGCAAAAAACGCTACTGCCGTTGGAATACCAAGAATGCTGAAGATCACTGCAAATTGATTTGCTTTACCGAATACGTGATCAAAAATTGGTTGCGAACTACTCAACCAGATCAGGAAAGCTCCTTGTCCAAAAGTGACAGCTAAAATATAACCGGTAGTAATTCGTGTAGAAAAAATTTTGCGGAAAGCTTTTGAGGTCGTATTCCAATTCAAATTTCTCCGGTTAGCAGAAGGCAAAGTTTCCCCAAACCAGATACTCCACAAAATCCCCACACCACCTAAGAGGATTCCCAGCGAGTAAACAAACCTCCAACTTGTGAATGACAGAAAAGCTTCAGAAATAAGTGGTGTAATTATTGGACCCAGAAGGAAGACGGCCATGATCTTAGACATCACCTTTGCCATCTCGTCACCAGAATAAATGTCACGAGCGATAGTGGTTCTCATACTTGCTGGAAAACTTGAACCTAATCCCCACAAGAGTCTGAAAATAAGCATTGATAACAAATTTTGGGATAGTAAAGATCCCAGAGCTCCTGCCATGTAAAGACCGAGGCCAAATCTTAAAGTTGATCCACGTCCGAATCGATCTACAAAAGGTCCACAAATAATTTGGCCAATAGCTACTCCAATTATATAAATGGTAATTATCAGTGAGATTCGACTAGATCCGTCTAGTAGTCCTATATCAGGTCCGATTTCATCAAAAGCTGGAAGCGATGCATCTACTCCAAAAGCAGTAAGACCATTAAGAAAAGCCAGATAAAAAATTACATTTATTTGAGATTGCTTAGAGGACATCAAGACATTCTGCCTTGCAATATGAAGCAAGCCCGACCAAAAGAGAAACTATTTTTTGAACTACGGTTCGAGCATGGACGAGATTATGACTGTAAATCCAAGATATGCCACTTTGAATACAGACTACGCATTTGAGATGTTTTCTATATCTGCTGAAGACGATGGCCCAATATGGATGGTGAATTTAATGAAATATCGTGAGATTGCTGATTATGAAGATGGGCGGGCATCGACTATTACCGGTAAGGAAGCCGACAATCTTTATGCTCCGATAGAAGTACTGTCAGATATAGGTGCAGAAATAGTTTTTATGGGTGATGTGGAAACACAACTTCTTGGAGATGATCCTAAATGGGACCGAGTGGCCGTAGTCAAATATCCGACCAGACGGTCATTTGTAGAGATGTCATCACGAAAAGATTTTCAAGAAAAATACGTCCATAAAGAAGCGGGTATGCAAAAGACAATTGTCATGGGTTGCATACCTATGGATAATCCAACTTATTCAAGGAAAGATTGGACAGAAGTGGAAAATCCTCCTAGTGAAAATGATGGCTTGATAACGGTCGTTCATGTTCTGCAATTAAATGAACAAATTGAAAAAATGGATAATTACTCTTCAATAGCAGGAGAGAGTGCGATACCAAATGGTGTACATGTAGATGGTTGGTTTCAAGTGGAAAACACAATTTTAGGTGATGAGAGAAAATGGAACCAGGTCCGTTTTAATACTTTTCCAAGTCGCAAAGCATTTCAAGAAGTTCTTAATAACCCTGCACGTATAGAAGCACAGAAAAAATATAGAGAAACAGCTATAAGTGATACTTATACAATGATCGTGACACCTTTGATGAATAAAGTTTTTGATTCAATATAAAAAATGAAAACAGGCGATCTTCCAACTCCTGCTTTAATCGCAGATTCAAAAATTCTTGAAACAAACATCACTACCATGGCGTCCAAGAGACCTGGGCGGACACTTAGGCCACATGTAAAAGCCTTTAAATCAACAGCAATGGCAAAAAAATTGGTTGAAGCCGGACACGAGACTTTTTGTTGCGCAACAATCCGCGAATTAGAAGGAATGGTAAAAGCCGGTCTTGGAAATGATCTTCTTTTAGCAAATGAAACACTTGATGCCATAAGAATCAGAGAGTTGCTTTCGCAAGAGAATTGTCGAATAACTGTAGCGGTTGATTCATTAGAAACAATTGCAGCGGCTACATCTGCGGGCGTGAAAGAAGTGTTAATCGATGTGAATGTTGGACTGCAAAGATGTGGGTGTAGTCCAGATGAAGCTGGTTTTCTATCAGAAAAAGCAAAAACATCAGGACTGCAAGTAAGAGGGGTAATGGGATATGAGGGGCATTTGATGCACGATCCTGACGTCCATAGGCGTACTGAAAAAACTCAAGAATCAATGGAAGTTTTAATTTCCGCCCATGAAACTGTAGGTGGAGACGTAATTTCTGGTGGGGGAACAGGAACATGGGCATGCAATCAAGTTGTGACAGAACTCCAAGCAGGTAGTTACGTTTTGATGGATGGCGACTACTCCACCATAGACGACCTTCCTTTTAAAGAAGGACTACTTTTATTGACCACAGTCATATCGACAAGTAAGTCCGGTTATGCGGTTTTGGATGGAGGCTTGAAAGCATTATCAGTTGATAGTGGAAATCCAAAATTGTTAGGTGAAGGTGAAGTCATGTTCTGTTCTGACGAACACACAACCATAACCAATGGTTCTTGGTCAGTTGGACAAAGAGTTGGTCTCAGACCATCTCATATTGATCCGACAATTTCGAAACACGAAGCGATTTATCTTGTGGAAGAAATTGAAGAAAGTTTAGATACGGAATTAATAGAAGTTTTAAAAATTGATTTGCGAGGATGGTAAAAAGTGATGAAGACCCAATCATCGAACACATGGAGTAATTGGGCTGGAAACCAGACAAGTAATCCTTTGAGTTTTAAAAAACCCAAAAATGAAGAAGAAGTTGTAGCCATAGTCAAAGAAGCAAAAAAGCGAGGCTTAAAAGTCAAAGTCGTCGGTTCAGGACATTCATTTACTGGAATAGCAGTTACAGATGAAGTTTTAGTTTCTCTTGACGAAATAACGGGCATTAGAGATATAGATTTTGAAAATTCCACGGTACGTGTCGGTTCAGGAATAAAACTCTGTGACCTCAATCCAATTTTGCAAAGATCTGGATTAGCTATGCCAAATTTAGGTGACATTGTTTACCAATCTATTTCGGGGGCGATTTCCACCTCGACTCATGGAACTGGTTTGGGGTTTAAAACTATTGCAGATGCAGTGTGTGCAATGAGAATTGTTAATGGCGAGGGGAAAGTTGTTGAGTGTGACATACAACAAAATTCAGAAATATTCCATGTAGCCAGAGTTGGTTTGGGCGCTTTGGGAATAATTACTGAAGTAACGATCCAATGTGTAGAGGCATTTAATCTTCATGCGGTAGAAGAAATTCTGCCAATAGGTGAAGTAACAAATAATTTTGACCAATGGTCTAAAATCACTGACCACATAGAATTTTTCTGGATGCCTAATACTGATAAAGCGCTACTGAAAAGAAATACTAGAACCCTCGAAGCGCCCCCACGACCACGGAATAAAAGACACGCTCTGAAGAGACGTTGGAATAGATTTAAAAATGAAGAGATAAAACAAAATGTTCTTTTTGGTGCGGTAAATCATTTAGGCAAGGCTGTCCCTCCTTTAGTTCCAAAACTTAATTCGATGATCGCCGGAGAAAGCGGTAGAGCAGAGTACATAACAACCAGCTATGAGGTTTTCGCTAGTCCGCGCAGAGTCAGATTTTATGAGATGGAATATGCACTCCCCATTGATTCGGGGATAGAGGCGTTCCGAAGAGTCGTTGAATTAATAGGGGATTTAGACCATTACATAAGTTTTCCAGTTGAATACCGAGTACTTGGAAAAGATGAAATACCAATGTCGACTGCAAGCGATAGAGATTCTGCATTTATAGCTGTTCATGTATTTCGAAATACACCTTTTGAAAAATATTTTTCTGGTGTAGAGGAAATAATGTCTGACTACGACGGACGTCCTCACTGGGGAAAGCTTCACTTCCAAGATCATGAAACTCTTTCAAAGATTTACCCCCAATGGGGAGCATTTCAAAACATACGAGGATTAATGGACCCTTCAGGGATTTTCACAAATCCATATTTGGATAAGGTTCTTGGTCCTTTGGTCTAGCAGATACCAGTAGTCTGTTCCCATGGAGGATTCAACACTCAACGAAACTCATAATCCATCTGAAGAAGATTTGGAATTAAAAAATTTGGAAAATGATCTAGCTCTCATAGAGACAGCGATGGAAAAGATCGACCAAGAGGATTTTGAAGCCTACGAAACGATCGAAGCTGAAATTATTGAAACGTAGTGCTTGCACTCAAGATATCTAATTATAAAAGATCAGGCGTTGAGTTTTCGGTTACCAACGAAACCCTCTTACCCATTATTAAGTTCTGATCATCAAACTCAACCCACCGACCACCAAGGTTTGGGACCTTCAGTGAGGGCTGATTGTGGAGGTTTTCTAACGCATGGATTATTCCAGCATGAGAAATAATAAGAATAGAAGCTGAATTTTTTGAACTTTCAGATATTTTTCTTAAAACGGCAAAAACTCTTAGTAACAGATCTGAATTGGATTCATAACCATCTGGTCGTTGCCCAGATTCTAAAAATCCTGGCCAACCATTTTCGATTTCAATACGTGTAAGGCCTTGCCAAGGACCCGCATCGCGTTCCATCAGGTCAATTTCAGTTGTTATTGGGCCTACCCCCATTATTTCTGAAATTATGGAGGCAGTATTTTTTGCTCTTTTAAGAGGTGATGACAAAATTGAATCAAACAAACCAAGCTTTCGAGTGGCTTTTTTCGCTTGATTTTCTCCCAGATTAGTTAAGGGAGGATCAGCTTGCCCTTGCCAACGTCCGAGAGCATTCCATTCCGATTGACCATGGCGGATAATTAACAACTTAGGCACAATTTGACGGTATCTATTTCAACTTCTAATCGGACTAAGCTCATACTTTCCGTAGACTACTTTTATGGCAACTCTTCGTCTTTTCGCATCAGTAAAGCAAATGGCTGGAACAGGATCAGTTATTTTGTCAGGAGCGACAGTGTCTGATGTAGTCGAAGAAGCATCTACGCGATTTGGAGCTGAGTTCAGCGATATGGCAAAGAATTGTCGAATCTGGTTAAACGGAAATCCAACTGAAATAAATACTCCGGTAAATGATGATGATGAGATTGCTCTGCTACCACCTGTTTCAGGAGGATGATTGTGC
>Ga0315318_10000038_pt1 | contig 49257 bp, 31 predicted proteins | sample M1200m3416metaG_FD_203703 | JGI IMG/M metagenome (GOLD analysis project Ga0315318, IMG submission 203703) | Ammonia-oxidizing marine archaeal communities from Monterey Bay, California, United States - M1 200m 3416 | ecosystem: Environmental > Aquatic > Marine > Coastal | place: USA: California... | reverse complement strand
TCCCCTTCCTCGGTGGTGGTAGCGCCTGCCCCCATTATTGTTTCGTGCATCTGGATAGAAGCACGGTTCGACCCCGAGTAAGAAGTTGGATCGATCTTGAGAGTCACGCCGTATTGCGTGGTTTGTCCACCAATGTGCACCGGATAGGCCGGCTCTTCGACGTTGATACCAACCATACGTTCAATCGGTAGGCGGTTGATTCGTCCCAAAATAACGATTTCTTCAAGCCTGCTATTAAGAAACGCGCAAATTACCCGATCGTCCTTAACGTATGGATTCGTTTCCGGCCCCCTCACCACGGGGGTGTAGTCGAAAGTCACTCCAAGTTCTTGAATGCTGACTCTGACAGCACCCACGTTGCCCCTGTAGCCCCTGAGGGGGTCTTCCTTCCCCACCTCGAGAACCACGCCCACATAGAGGCCGCCGGGCGGGATGACGTCACTCGAACCGCCAGCGGTGCTGTAGAAACTCATGGTCGTGTAGCGCTTGTCATGCCCTCTAGGGCGTATTCTCGGATATAACCTTCGGCTCGTTCGGGTGACCTGAAGTTCACACTGACCGAATCGCTACTCATTTGCGTGTAGTCGACTCTGTCGATCAGGAAGAACCCACCCAATCCATCGATTGGTGCCCCTGTGTCATCTTTCAAAGTTAAATGTATGGTCATACCTGGGCGCAGCGAGGTTCCGTTTGCCCTATCCACCTGCATGCTCCCGGTGACCTCTAGCGGATCATTGTCTGACCTTCTGATATTTGGAATTTGGTGTAGTTGAATCAGGTGATGCGCTGGACTCGGCCACTCCGCCGGAACGTATGTGAACTCTCTCAATTCGCGCTGGCTTGTCTTCGGATTCATCCAACCACCTGTTGCGGTTTCTGTACCCCACTTGCCCAACAGCCACGCTTGTGAGCAGAAAAAGAAATAACCATTGGCTTCGAATGCCACATAGTTGGTTCTCTGTTTAGCATCACTTTCGTCGCCCTTAGCAGAACCCTTCAACCTGGCGATTACATCCCATGTAGATTCCCCACGCTCTTCCCCGTATTTGAACTGTTTGATATCACCAAAATTGCCAAAGTGTGCATGGCCCTCGTTTGAATACTGGATGACCGGAATCAAACCAAATTCTTCAGCCGTTCTTTTTACATATCCCGTAGCAGCATTGTCAACATATTCTTTAGTTCTACTACGATCGCGTTTCATCTGCTGGATGGCCTTCGTTCGTAACTGAAGTTCCCAGACAGGACTTGCGGCTGGACCCTGGTTGACGCCGGCAGAAGCAATCTCCATCAACTGTTGGACATGCTGCTTGGATCCCCCCTGGTAGGAATACTCGCTGAACCCGTGAACCGTGTCAGACGTCCACCAAACATCACGAGTGACCCAGAAGTAATTTCGGCGGGCCATTTCAAAGTTGCGATCCAACACGGAAACAGTAATTTCTGTTGCCATGTCCATGGAATAACTGACACTCGTGGTCAGAATTGCGTCATCTATGACGGAGTCGATATCCCCCTCCGTCCAGGTCAGACCCGGGCCTCTCTGCTGTCGAGTTTTCATTTGTTAGCGTGGGCGTGGGGGGTAGAAGCCGGTAGGAGTGCAACCATCGCCGGCGTCAATGATGGTACTTTCCTGACCAGCGACTTTATGGTAGTCACTAAGGTCGGATATGTTGTCCGTAAACAAGCCCAGGCACTCACCAGTATCGTCAGGGGCGCTGACATCGACGTCTTCCGTAAATCCCGGCACCGGGAATCTGGCCAAACGGATTTCCTCTACCGGAATCTCCTGTAATGTGAGTTTGACCTGAGCAGCCGTGATTTCCTTATCGCCGGCCCGCATGGTGCGTCGCAAGGAACCCAACGAAAGGTCGGCAATCACGAACTCGAGAGGCTTTCCTGTCTGCTCTGCCCGCCTCATTGATATCCTCAATAGGGAATCCATGCCATACACTGATATCGGATAAGGGCGCTGTGCCATTCTCCGAAGTTTTTCTAGTTCCTCATGGACGCTTTGGAAGATTCCGTCGCCACGTTCGGCAATGAGAAACTCCATGGTGGCCTTCATCAGGTGCCACCGACTCCATTCCACGGCAGGCATGTCTGCCGCACGCGGAATCTCAGTCCACTCCGATCCCAAACCTGAATACTGGATGTCCTGCGGTATGTAAGGGAAGTGAAATACTTCCACCTGAGGGATCATCCTTTCATTAACGGTAGGACGATTCGGATCCCTTGCTCCAAACCGACTGTCGACACGCCCCTTTGGATAGGACGAGTGGTACTGCACCAACTGGGGCCTCAGGTCAGGAATCAACGATGGGTCAGGTCTGAGGTAACCGAATGGAGCCTTGACCGTAATAACGGTTGCCGCCTTAACGGGAGCGAGTTCAGGAACCGACTCGTCCGGCAGAGGAACAGAGCCGGTGCCTGGCCCGACCCTTTTTCCCCGTTCTGGAGAAAATTGGTCAGGTAGCGTCAATCTGCCCCTAGCCATAAACCAGTCGGTCTGCCCACTGGTGAAGCCTCTATCAAGCAACCTTTGCTTAATAGAATTAGTAATAATCCCACCACGCATCCAAGCCGAATTGTCACTCTGCGACGCACGCTCCCTCAGAACGGCATCAGCAACAATCTGCATTTTGGGCATCAGCGAGTTGTAATACGAATCTAAGTAGTTCCCCACGTTCAATGCGGCCTCATAGATTTCAGTCGAGGCCCGGGCGGCTGAACCCTTCCGGCCAGTCCCAGTGCTACGACTTCCACCAAGATGCCCTCGTCGACCCGCTGCCTCGCCACTCAGTTCTGCATACCGTGGATCATTCGGATCAACCCCCCTATTGACCATCTCCATCCAAGTCATCTCACTATTGATACTTTTGATGACGTACTGGCCTGGATACCATCTAAATTGAACGGGAGTGGTTTCATCCCACTGATCACCAACCTGATAAACCAGAAGTCTTTGCGTATCCGCAGACAACAACAGGTTTCCATCTTCAGTCAAGCGATTCCATAGAGGAACCCGATACAAGATATTGTCAAGTTCCACCACCCCAACCCGCTCAGTCATGATATGAGTAACGTCATTCCATATAACCTGCGGATTGAAGTCATTAGGTGAAAGCCGGGTAATCATCGTGTCGATGGGCCATGCCGTGTAACTGTCAGTCTCGATGGTTGACGTATCTTCGTAGGTACCCAGGTACGCCATCAGGCCCTCTCCCTACGATTTCGTGAAGTCCGTTCGATCTCGTCCATCACCAATCTTGCCACTTCTTGAGGATGCGCATTAGGACCACCCTCAACGTTGATGTTGTAGTTGTAGGTGCTCCCTCCGCCACCTACTGGACCCGCCGTGTCCCCCTGTGCATTCGGAACCATGTGGAGGTGCCTGCCGCTACCCGAGCCATGGAACTCAGCAAATCCACCATTGGCCTGAGTGAGGCTTTGTAGCCCATTCAGGTTCGAACCGACTACATCGAGGGCGCGCCCCATGACGTGATCGGAGTTGATTGAACCCAACGCGTAGTTTCGATAACCGGATGTGATCATGCGTGTGCCCGGCAACTGACCGTTGAGCATGTTGTATTTGTTCATGGTGCTTCCAAGCGTGGAGCCAACGTCTCCGATGGGCCTCTTAGTGTCGCCAGGGCTCAACTCTTGAATCACCAAGTCCATGGCGTCCTTGATTACTGCGCTGGTGTCTGCGAGAGACTGAGCAGCGGTACCCAATTTTTCTTCGGCGGTTGGCCCCATGATGCCAACCATGGCGCCCTCTAGACCCAGGGCTCTGAGCGTGTTTTCGATGTGCTGGCGCTGCGCGTCTTGCATTTGTCCAGACGCCCCCTCAGTAATGTTTAGTGCCGGACTCTGTAGGAATGCCCGTAGCGCTTCCTGATCGACACCCGCCAGGTCTTGTCCGCTTACTCCGCTCAGGCGGAAACCGGCTGCTGCGAGATTGCCGCCACTGAACTCCTGAAGCGTCCGTTCCAACGTTTCTGTGTGCACCTGTAGGGCATTATCGACCATGCGCTGAAGCATGGGATTATCCATCATGTCCTGCTGGCCATACAAGGGTCCGGTGGGATCCGTGAATGCGACCCCTTCGGGACCGAACTGCCTGAGGAATTCGTTCGCGGCCCAGTCGTTGCCGCCGTAATCGATCATGTCCCCCATCATTCCCGACAGGAACTGGACAACCGATTCCACTGTCCGGGTCTCGGCCGTCAGGCCCTCTTCCCTGAAGGCGCGCGCCCGTTCATTCATCGCGCTAGGCGCTGCTGCGGCCTTCTCAATGCTTTGAAGGGGATTGAAGATCACATCCGCAATAAAGTTGCCCCACACAGATTCCATCGATGCTTGCGTAATGTTCATCTGCCGGGCCATGTCCCGGGTCATCTCGGTCATGTTGCCAAAAGCGTCGTATAGATTAACTCCGGCTGCCTCAGCGAGTTCTCTGGCTCGTTGCTCACTTATGCCGAACGTGTCACTTAGGTCATCAATACGATTCTGGTACTTGTCTATAACATTCGTGCGTGCATCAAGTTGAGTTTTCATTTCCTTTGAATACTCGTTCATGAATTCTATGGGGTTCTTGGCAGCCTCTTCGATCTGTTTCCCAGTCAGTTCGATCCCATATTTACCAGGATCTTTAAGTACGTCGTTAACCACCATTGCAGCCACTTTTGACTGGTGCTTCGGCTGCATGGTCTCAAAATCCATTGTGTTAACGGGAGTGAACGTTCCGTCTCCGTTGTCTCTCATGGGAGTGCCACCCCTGTTGACAATTCCCGGACCGAGACCCTGATCCCCCATGGCGCCCTTCATCCTGTCGAGCAGCCGTCTTTGCTTATCCAGTCCGTATCCCTTTCGCACGCGTTCCGCAGTCATTCCCACGCGTCCAAATTCTGCAATAACCTGGTTGAGACCCTCAGTCATCGAATCGACTACTTGTTTGGCCGCCTCCTTTGCCGACTCTCTGACCCTTCTCTTCTCTGCTCCGAACTTGTTCAAGGCGCCCATGACACCGCCCATGACGCCACCCAAAACGGCACCGACCTGGGCACCCACAATGGGATTGACCAATGAACCAAGAGCAGCGCCACCCATTGCACCGGCACCTACTCCGCCGACAATGCTTTCTGCCTGCATTGCAGCACCGAGACCGCCCACGGCGAGCCCGCCACGCGCGTTGAACATGCCCACCATGGAGCCGAGACCGAATGCCCCTTTCATCTCTTCTGGGCCATATTGTGCTGCCAAGCCCAGACCCAGACCAGTGCCCATCCTTCCGCCGAACCCCTTATCAAGGCCCGACAGTCGTTGCCCGATGGTCGATGCCCGCGCTCCAGCGTTTGCTGCTCCCCAGCGTCCAAATCGACCCTTGGGGCCCGTTTGGCCTGGAGCCGTCCTGCCGGCTGTCCTCTCCGCCTTAGACGCTGCCATGTCTCCTTTCCAAGACTTGAGGCCACCCGTAGCAGCGTCGCCAGCAGCGCCAGCACCGCCCATCGGCATGGGCATCATCTTGTACTGGCCACCACCGGTGTGCTGAAAATACTTACCCGGGACTTGAAGGCCACTGGGATGCTGAAGTCGCCCTCCGGGAGGCAAGGGGCCGTGACCACCACCACCAGCAGCAGCACCACCGCCGTAGAACGCAGCGCCCGAACCGGCAGCCGATGAACTGATCTGCCCCTTCTGAGTGATGCCGCTCACAGCAGCACCACCAATTGATACAGGTCCGTTAGCGGTCACGTTCATCGACTGCGTGGTCATGGGCTGTCCGAGCCAACCACCCTTGTTTGACCTCATCTGACGGCCAGCCAACTGGAGGCCCATCAGCATCATGAACGGACCCAACGCGCCACCAAGACCACCAACAACCTTGCTGATGCCCCGAAGGCCACTTTCTATATTGCCGATAATGCCGGCAAGACCCCTCATGATCTTCATGAAGAACGGCATCGAGTCGATCATCAGTTCCTTGAAGAAGGACTGCAAAGAAAGGAACGCCGTCAACAACTCGCCGAGCGCATCGCCGAACTCCAGGAATACGTCCCTGTTGGACTGGAGCAAATTATTGAACGATCCGAAAGTGTCGCTAAAATATTCGCCAAGAGGACGAAGGATGTTCATGAACATGTCTTCCAGGACTTCCGCGCCCTTCAGCAACGGCCTTAGCCCAATAATTACCCTGTCCCACCCCGCCCCGAAGCGTTCCCACCATCCGCCGATACGGCCAAACATGCCTGTTGCCAGCGGTAGCCAGTGGTGGATGAGTCTGGTCATCCCGCTTTCCAATTTCTCCGCTGCCGCCACCATGACATCGACAAACGAGCCGGCACCAAACGCGCCGATGTCGCCTCGGATGCGGAACATCAGGCGACGAAGAATGTGGGATACCTCTTCTAGGCCGTCCTTCAGTGGGGCCATGAACGTGTCACCAAGATCCGCAAAATCGGTTCTAAGTACCGCAAATGTCGCTTTAAACCTAGATATCAAGGTGTCGTTTACATTGTCCCATTGACCGGCAACGCCCCCAGCAATAGCCAACTCTCCTGAGGTGATTGCTTTCCTCAGTTCAGCAGCGTTCTTAAACTGGCCCTCTTTCAGCGCCTTCTCCATCGCTGGGCCCATAGCCTTTGCGGACTGTATGATTTCGCTCCAAGTTGAATCAACATCCTGCAGCACCCCGATAAATTCACCAGCAGACTTAATACCCTTGTCGAGTGGCTGACCGGCAGAAGCAAAATCCATCAAGTCGGTCAACAGGCGTTGCGACCCAGAGGTGAACGTGGACTTCTGATTCACTGCGGCAAATGCAGCGTTGAGGTTCGCCATGCCGGCAGCAGCGAGGTTGGCGTCCGTGTGGAGACTCCGCACTACAGCGCGGACGCTGCTGATGTTCGAACCAAGTTCTTTGAACCCCAGATTGAGGCCTTGGTAGCCGAACATCGCGGTCTGTTGTTCCCGAAGGGCGGCAGACAGGGCAGCGAGAGCGGCTGTTGCCCCAGCGGCGGCAGCAGCGACCATCTTGATCGCGCCGTGGTAACCCTTCATCAACCATCTGCCAATGCCAAACAGGCCGTGCAGACCAATCATTGCGGCGGACATCAGGGCAAATTCGCCAATGAACAATTTGGCGGACATCGAAATGGTTTTGGTAATGACCGTGCCGAAGCCTCTGATCATTTTGTGGAAATCGTCGAAAACGCGCTTAAACTTTTGAGTGGACTGCGTTAGATTCTTTTCGAGTTTGCCAGAGGACAGACCCAACTTGGACAGTTTCCTGTCCGCAGCAGCCGCAGCAGCAGTGATGCCAATGAGATCGCGCTTTGCCTTGCGCATCTCTCGTTCGCCAGTATATCTGGCTCTGACTTTAAGGTCAGCAGTTTCATCGGCCATAAGTGCTCCACCACTTTAGACCGATCAATCAGGGGCGATTTGACTCCCGTTCGCGTTCCTGTTTGGCGCGGTCATCCTGTATAACTTTAGCACAGGCCATCAAAATCAGCCATTCGTCCTCATCACTTTTGAGGAGTTCTATGGGGCTGGTATGAAAGACTTCAGATAGACGGGCTGCCGAAACGACGTAGTTATTTTCTACTAAATTGTCGAAGACAGATTCGTAGGGTCCACCGTTTCGACCGTGTCGGAATACCCGGCAGCCTCCAATACGGCCAGTGCCGCTGCCTCGATGTGAGGATCAGTGCCAAAGAATGACCTGACAGCGTCAGGGACCGGACGCGTCTCTCCAGTCATCTGGAGAATGTCGGCATGAGCGAAGTTCAAGAAGACACCGTCGTCGTCGAACACCTCTTGACCGTCAATTTCGACACCGGTGGTCGTATGCCCAATGACATAACAGGCGAACTTGGTCGGATCCAACCCGTTCTTACTTTCCTCGCCAGCCTGCTTACGCCAATGGCGCATCTGGCTCTGAGAAATGTTCGGACTGATGCGCAGTTGGACGCCCTCTCGGGCGGGCACTTCAAGCAGCACCACGGGTCGCTCGACCTCTTCAGCGATAGTCGCCTTCAGTTTGTCGAGAGGAGACTCGCTCGACTTAGCCTTCTTGGGAGCGGGCTTGTCGGACACTTCTGGGGTATACAGTTCATCGGCCATGGGCGTGAAACTAGCACATTCGCCGCTTAACGGCTGCAACCCCTACTGATTAGGAACTGAATACGTTCCCGGGCGACACGTCCTGGATGGCGAATGTCATCGAGAAGGTCGCTGGGGCACCCGACGAGGCATCACCTTCAGCCTCAGTGATGCCCACCAGCAGCGCGTCGATGTACTGCCGAGAGTTCTTCGCGTCCTGAATGTCGCAGTTGTACACGTCGACGTGGATGTCGTAGTAGGCCTGACCCACCAAAGGTCGCAATTCGGCGACCTTCCAAGCGAGACCCGCTGCGTCGGTGCTTTCCGTGTAATCGTCGTCCAAATGGGCGGTAAGCGTAATGTCACCAATTTCGTAGGGGGCACACAGGACGGTTGGATGCTTGTCCCCACCCTGATAGATCTTCTCCACCGATGCGGTGATCTCACCGCCAGACAACTGGGCAAACCTGAACTCTCCCCACTTGGGAAGAATCTCGGCCTGCGCCGTCTGCGGAACGATCTTCGCCAGAACTTGCCGCTGTGAAACCTTTGATGGCATTATCTATACCTCCGTTACACCACTGAGGTGGTCAGGTTGCTCTTAGTGATGTCGACTTCGATCTTGTCGCCGACGCTGGAAACCCGCATGCCAATCTTGGCCTTGACCAAACCAGTGGCCAACTGGACGACGGGGTTGATGCCGGAGTTGCAAACGATGCTGTAGCCGTAGTCCATGCGCTTACCGTTTACGTCGAACGCCTCGTAGAGCGCCCCAGCCTTCCTCAACGGCTCCAAGATGGATGCCAGTCGAGCCGAAATCGAAGCAAACAAGGTACTGCGTCCGTCGATCACAGCGAAGACTAGATCCTCCAGGGACTTGTTGGCATCAATGACGACGCCGTTTACAACATCCTGCGCTGTGATATAGCGGAAGTTCGCCGAATCGCTTGACAGCGAGCGGGCACCGTAGACGCGGATAGTGCCATTAATCACCCTAAGGGCGTTAGCGCCATCGACGTCCATCAGGTTGCCGTTTGTTCCGTCAACCTCAACTTCCAAAGCGGTGATGTAACGAGCATTCGAGATGATGCCGGCACCCGGATGGTGCGGGCCGATCTGGTTGTGGGCTCGCGCCCGAGACGCGCACGCATAACCGACCGGTGGGATCAATCGAGTCACGCCCTCTACCGAGGTCGGCTGGTAAACCCACGGGAAGTAGTACGCGGCATGCTCCGTATGCGACTCGGTAGCCATTGTGCGAGCAGCGACAATTGAATTAGCGATTGTCGTCGCGGCTGCGGTATGAAGGATTGCCACCCTGTTGTAAGAGTTCGCATGTGCGATGAGGCCCTGATAGACCGCCGTAGCGGCCGATTCGGGGTTTGCAACTGCTCCGGTGCCGTAAGCATCGTTGAAGAGCGTCAGGGCGGCCGTGTAGTGGGCAGAGGTGATGTTGGAGCGGTCGTCCGAACCAGCGCTCAGGGCGGTCGCGGCGGCGGCGGCGCAGATAGCGCCACCTTCGTCGCTAACCGTAACGAGCCGCGAAGCAACTGCGCTTAGAGCGAACTTGCCGACAACCGCAGCATTGGTGGCGCAGTCTCCGGTGGAGAACTGGTTGACATCGCTGAGCGAAAGGGTCACGTTGATGGTGCCGGCAACTGAGCCGGCTGCAACCAGAATCTTGAGGTTGGCGCTTGAGGCGCCGGCACCGACCGCGTCGAACTTCAAGGCGTCAGCAGACGACGCGTCGTCCAGTGTGAGTGTGCCGGTTGTCGCCGAAGGGCCTACAACTCGGCTGATGTAGCACTGGGTCCCACCCTCTTCAAAGAAGGTCTGAACGGTGGGATGCAGGTACGAATACGACTGGTATCCACCATAGGTCTGCTCAAACAACTCCTGGCTGGTGATCAGGGTAGCCGAGGCTGTCGGCCCCCTGTCGGCCAAGCCACAAAAGAAGGCCTGAGAAGATTGGCGGACAGTAGTACTGGTAGGCCCTGTCCGAGTTGCAGTTGTAATCGTTACGCCAGGCATAAAAACCGTCCCGTTAGTTGTCGAACCACCCGACATTGCGGCTATTTGTATTGTACAAGGACCTTGCTAGGCCCTCGTGCAACCTACTAATGATAAAGAATACCATCCCTGCTCAGTCAGAGGCAGGTGCTTCGGAATCCTCGTTGTCGGTCTTCGCCTTCACCTTCGTCTTGGACGCTGGAGGCGGGGATGTCCTTTTTGCTGATGCAGGGACATCGCCATGAATATGTATCTGCCCTTCGTCTACCATCCTCTGCCCTTGGGCATCGAGGGATGATATTGCCCCATAACATTTGGAGGCGAGATTTCGACCGTCCTCATCGACCTGCACGCTGTGGTTAGTAGAATTGTGAATAACAATATCTCGCCCATCAGAAACGGCCTGCTCGACGTCCGAATGCTCAAGTAGTCTGTAAGAGATTGTGCTCATATGATGATTGTACCTTATTCCTGGTTAGTGGGGTGTTGAGAACTGTCGAATCGGGTCACCACGCGTAGCCGTTGACTGGCGATTCCGGTAGACACATTCGGCTGTTCTGGAGAACAGAGATAGTACTCGTAGGGCTCTATTCGGTGTGGACGATCACAAAGATCGATAACCATGTTGCTCCTGTTGTGAATCACAACAGCGTTCTTCCGCGACCAGTCAAAAGCCACCGCGTCAAGGGGCGCATTCAGCCGCTGACACATGCAGTCACTCATGGCACTACCTGAAATAGGTCAGATTCTGCGGGGATGTCAAGCGTCGTATCTCCAACTGCAGTATTTAGGATTCCCAACTTGATTGAAGACACTGTGCCGAAGTCGGCTCGTGCCACAATCTCATCAATTTGCAGGTCGTAACCAAGATAGGCGCCAGCCATAACACGCTCACCCTTCAAGAGGGTTAAGTCGGAAAACTCTTCGCGCAATGAGGTTGGTTCGATGGAAGCATTCCATGTCTCCCTAGGATCAGTTGCCTTCAAACAGGGTCGATCGAGTAGGGCGGAACGAACGGCAGTTGTTAGACGATCACGCATCAGGGTGGTCGCTTCTGATCCAGACGTTCGAACCCACACATAGGTACGCATGGAGTAGGTCATCCGATACAGCGGATCCACTCCGGACTTTCCTCCGTGTCCTATCTGTTCCATGTTGCTTGTGGAAATCGCCACCGTGATAATGGTGGGCCAAGCATCAATCGCGATTGGCTCATAACTTAGAAATTTTGCTGGACCCGGTAAGTCCGCATCATCCAACTGCCACCCGTTGCGATATTCAACTAGACGGGTAGGCAGGTCCGCCGTCAGGTAGGTTGTGACGTACTCCTTGGCAAATTGACTGCCATGCATCAGGTCGTATGTGGTGATTGTCGCCATTAGAAGCGCCTCCTCAATCCAAGGCCTTCGTTGACGTGCTTCGCCATCCACTCAGCCCACTGCTTGGCTGCACCGACGGGCTCAAAAATCATCTCGCGTTTCGGCATCTTGGTGGTCCCGTATTCATGGAACTTCGCATACCGAATGTCAGGCAGAGAAAATCGAACCGACTTCCTATCCATTTCGACATTGGTCGCGTTTATGGATGAAATGCTTCTAAACAGCCGGCCCGTTTGAATCATCGGTGGAGTTCCCGGGAAGCGGGTGGCCTTCCATGCCGCATACTCTGCATCCAAGGGAGCCCAACCGCCCACAGCAAGACCATTGGACATGTAGTTGGCCGACCAGGCCGTCCGCAATTCTTCTCGAATCTTTCGAAAGACCGGCCTGAAGTCCCGAGCGCGGCGCTGCATGCCATCAATCTCGTCATGCATCCCTTGGTTGTCGAAGTCCGCATTAATTTTAATGCGAGGCATTAGGACACTCTTGCCCGGCGATACTTCTTAACCGCCAACAGTTCCCTTTCGAGAAAACCAGTTTCCATTGGGGCAACGTTGCGTGGTTCCAAATCCTTTACTCCTACAACGTCATCGTGCATGTTCTGCATTTCTCGAGTGGCTGCACGCAGGATCATCAACTTGAATATCTTGATGTCGGCCCCCGCCAATCCAGCGTTGTAGGTGACCACGATCTTGTCGTTTGCATAACTACCGTAAATATCTAACCCATAGCGATGAACGACGTAATCGGAACTCTCAGCGAGAGTGGTCGTACTAGCGCCAACCGTCGCTGGAGTCCGTGTAACGGTCGTGACGGTCGTTACAGGGCTATTGCGTAGATAAACCGTTGCAGGGGGTTCTGTGAAGATGTGATCCGTTACAGACGCCCCAGCAGCGATCTCCGTTGAGTCATGGTCATAGAAGAAAGACCCCATCGGGACACCCACATGATCCGAGGGCATGATGTAGGTCTCAGTAAATGCCTGATTCTCGACAGGACGCTTCAGGTAGGTCTCCAGTTCGGACTGAAGGCCGTCCAAGACAATTTGACATGCATCTTCCTGCGTGAGGGACAGGGAGATGTCCATGAAGGTTTTTATATCAGCAATCGTAACTAGGGCCATTTATCTAGCCTCCCCAAAAGGTGGCTAGCGACGGGCTCGTCGAACGCGCCCACCTGTTGCGCCGCCGGTACCAAAGAGTCGGCGAGCGCCACGAAGTGCGCGACCAAGGACCTGACGAACTCGTCCAGGTTGCACGCGTTCGTCTTCGTCACCAAGATCTGTCATCGGCATAACACCACTCCAGTCGGATAGGAACCCATCTGTAGTTTAGCACTGGTGGTATGCCTTACAGAGTTTAGCGATCAGGGTTGGGTGGCTTCTCGATAACGATTTCCTCAGCCACCTTGTGCTTGCGTGCCAACTCGCTATCCGTTGATCCCGGGGGAGCCTCAACCGGCACCCAGGCTCGGGAATAATTGTGGTCGGCAACTTTACGACGCTTGAGAATTGAACCATCCAGCAGGAGTTCCAATTCGTCGAACTTCATTGCGAAATGGTCGTTGAAGTCAGCCGGGGTCATTCCCGTAACCCGATCCAAGGTTTTTATCAATTTTGATAATTTGTGAGCCAGAAGTGTTCCGCGACCGCGATTGAGTTGGATATGAAGCATCATTGCTTCCGTTGTGCCGCAATCAACCCACACCACGGGAACCGTGCTTTCGGGATCTCCCGCCAGAACTAGTCGCAACCGATGTCCACCGTCGATGACGTTGACTCCCTCGCGTTGAACAACCAGCGGTGACAGGATTCCATACTGTGAAATTGATTTCGCCAGCACTGACAGATCCGGCTTTAGGGTGTAGGTGGCGTGCCAGTCGGGAATGTTGAGTGACCCACACTCAACTTGTTCAATCTCCATTGTCTAACTCCTTCATGCGTAGAGTGTGTGCCCTCGTCTTGGGACCAACCGGAGTTACGGAGGCCGCACGGTTGACTTCCTTGAGCAACATATGTCGTATCAAGTTCTCAAAAGGATACGAATGGGGGTCCCTGGCGTGCTTTTTTCGAAACTCTGCCACGAATGCCTTGGCCCGCTGGGTCTTGACTTGGCCAATCATGTAAACCCTAATGAACTCCGCGACCCCATCCCACCCGGCCTGCGTGTACTCCGCTATGAACTTCTCAACATCGAAGTCCTTCCACCAGCGACGCTGTGCGTCGATCTGAGGAAAACATTCGTAAAGACGATCGTAGAAATCTGGCTCAGTAGCAACCAGGTCTCCAATGCGACGTATCGCTACCGAGTGCAGAGGGATTCCAACTCTCGTGTTTGATCCCGTCATGGCCGCTCGGTCGTAATACTCACAGTAGGGCGCGTTGTGTTCCTCGGAGATGAACTTCAAGACGTCATTGACGTTCCAGTCATAGATCACTTTGGCAAACTTCAGCGGCACGCTTTTGCTCAACTTGTAAGGATGGTTGATGTAGTTCTCATGCAACTTCTGGACCACGGAGCGATACCGCACCATCGATTCGGCTGCACGGATACCCGTGATAAAGGCCACGCTTCCCGTCTTGCCTTGCATCGTGTAATGATCAATCGACTTGGGAAGCCCCTGCGCATGGTCAAGACCAAAGTGGTAACCAGTTATTGCCCATTCTGGAATTTCTCGAACCAGCCGTCCCTCCTTCATTCGCTTCTCTCCCCACAGGATTGCCGATTGCCTCCTACCTAGGACCCAAATCTCGGCACCGCTGGGGAGGCAATACCACTCCATGTCGACCCAATCGAAATCCTTAACCATCTTGACGTAGTCCAACACGATGGGGCTAACCATCTCTTCGTCACGAAAAATGACTTTAACTGGGCCGAGTCCTCGCTCTTCGTGGATTTCCTTAGCCAGATACAGGACGGCGGTGCTGTCCTTCCCGCCAGAAAACTGCACGCAGACCGTGTCAAAGGTGTCATAAACATGACGAATTCTCTGGCGGGCTGCATCGACACACGAAATGTCGAGAAACATTCGTTGCCGGCTCATGCCTCTGAATGAGCGTCGATATATGACACCAACTTCTCGCCAGTCGTGCTTCCCTCGTAACCGGGCTCATTGCGGAGCCAACGTATGAACTCGTACCAACGCTTCTGTTGGTCCGGATCATCGAAAACAATCGTGTACTGAACTACAGCACGCGGCGCAGCCCCCGGTACAACTGCCGTACTTCCCTGAATGGCAATCTCTTCATGGTCGACCGAATCATCAGCAATTATCTTGCGCGTTCCGTCTTCGTCTTCCCTCACCATGCCGGCAATGGTTTCAGCAGCCCTTCCGGCCAGTTCAGCCAATATCGGACGAACGAATCCCTCGTTCTCAATTGTTGCCGGATCGACAACCTGCTCTTCGTAGTAGGCGATCTCATAATCGTCCCACTCAAGACTGTTCAATAGGTCGTCATATTCCTCGGCGATCTCAACAATCATTTGCGACGCTTGGGCCAGATCGGTATAGCCCAACTCCATCGTTCGGTTGTCCGCCAAGGCAAAAGCCACCGCTCGCTTATTGTCGGCATCAATTGGAACTGCAGCAATATGGGTCCACCCAAGACGCTTAACCGCCTCGACCTGATGGTTTCCCGCGACAACAGTCGAGGTGCCGTCATCATTCGGCCGCACCACAACCGGTTTAACTTGACCGAATTCTGCATAGGAGGCCATAATCGCCTCGATGTTGCCCACCCGTGGGTTGCGTTCCAACGGAATGAGCGAATCAACGGGCATCAACAAGCCCTTTAGGGACTCGCTTACATTGTGTTCCATCACGGACCGACCTGGAAGCGAACATTTGCATTAAGCGTTCGCATGGCATCAATCGAGGTCCGTAACGACAGCAACTTTTCCCGCTTTGCCTTGACCAGTGCTTCCGCACACTTGAAATCAAACTGTGTGTCGGCCAACTTGTAATCAGCCCACGACTCTCGCTCTTTGATCGACCCCTTCGCAGACAGATACTCTTTGGCCCAAGCAGCCTTGTAACGGGCTTCCTTCTTCGCTGCGTCTTCCGCCAACTGCTCGAAAGCCTCGGTCTCCTCTTCTAGCGATTCGATCAGGTGCATGAGTTGATGCTCAATGTCGACCTGACTAATCGGTTGTGATCGGTTCACCATTCTCCAATCCTGCCGCAACTAATAGCGGCTCCCACTCGACTCCGTCAAGAGCCTTAAGGTTTTCAGCGGGCCAGTCATACTGGCTTAGACCTAATCGCTGTAGGCCCATCTCGCGAAGCACCCATGCGTCGATGCGATCCTCGATACCCTTGCCCGACCACGACTGTTGCGTTTTAAACGACACCGCCGAAATGACTTCGGCCTTGCCGGCATTTCCACGACCAGTAGCAAATTTGGCTCGCGAGGTAGGAGGCACAACCACATAGGGAATCCATGCTTCGTCAAATGCGACCTTCAGCACACCACCGAGTTCTCCCAAAGCGTGCGCCCGGGTGCGTGAGCCGTAGGAATAGCCCTCCATGATTACGCATTGGACGTTTTGTTCGCTACAGGCACTCAGTACATAATTCCGAATGTCCACCAACCGTCCCACGTCTTGCTCGTATGAGTGGTAAGCAACGCCGGAACCTTCACCAATACATACTCCCGTTGAGGTAAGCGAGGGGTCTAGGCCGAGAAGGATCATTTCATCCAACTCCTTTTAGCCAGACCAAGATCTACTGCCAATTGTGGTTCTCGACCGATTCGATCGTGACATCGACGACAGACCGCCATGCAGTTGCTTTCATCCAGAATCGATCCACCCTGAGACCGACGTTTCAACTCGTGGATGTCGACACTCCCGCTTCTGACGTAAGACTTCTTGCCGTCATGTGATGCCCATACTGGACAGGCTTCGCAGTAGGGGCGATCTTCGAGCATCCGTCGGACCAACTTCCGACGCTCAACATATTCTCGTTGCTTCTTCTTGCTTCGCCTACGCATGGCTGAAGCCTACTCTCACTGGAGCGACAGAGAATCGACTCGATCAAACTCCCACTTGTTGTCGAGGGTCGCCCATAACGCCCGATCGACAGCGGTGTCTTCCAAGTCGAAATCACGGAGCATGTTCCTGTGGGTGCTGATCGCCCGACGATAGAAATCCACTGTCTCCCATGGATTCTCGTCTAAGGGTTCGCCAGATTCAACCATGGATGCGACCTGATCCAACCGACGGTCGACATGAAATTTGAATCGCTCAACTCGAGTTTTCTTATTGCCGTAGGCTCGTTCAGCCTCGTCGGCCAACCTCTTCCCCTGTCGTCCCATCGCTCCATATCGGACCGAATCGGCTTCAGCGTCTGCCGCGATACCTTCGATCTGTTCCTCAAGGTTGTTGACGAGAGCCAACAGGGCTCGCTGCCAGCGACTCCAATTCTCTGGTTCCAACAGGGTCTTACGTTGTTGTACGGAAGCGCGATTTTTTACATCGTCAGCCACCATTCTGGCAAAAAACTCATCAGGAATGTTGCTCACTAGATTCCCTTTCAGGTCCATTCTGGACAAATCCCCTTGTAACTACACCAGCCACACAGAACAGACTTCTGTGCGGGGAAGTCATCGGTTTCACAGGCGTGATCTAAGTCACGCTTAACGTCTTGAATGTATTGCGTTGTTTCCGCTGCGTCAGCAGGACCGAACGGAACCTCATGCTTGATTCCGTCCTTCAAATACAGAAGTTCTAGATTGGTGGTTTGCCCTATCCCCAGTATGTCGATCAGCGTGCCGTAGATACGGAGTTGTAGGAATCGCTGGTCCACATATTCGGCGCGTGGCACCTTGCCGGTCTTGTAGTCGGAGATGACAACCCCGCCGTCTTCGTCTAACGTGAACCGGTCGATGAACCCCTTGATGGTTATACCAGATACTTCTCCGTTGAGTTCGTACTCAATCCCGTCAGGCTCAATCTCTTCCGGGTCTTCAATTTTCCACAGATTCTCGATGCACCACCAGGCCTTCCAGCGGAACATCCGGTATTCCCCTGCATCCGGAACGAGAGGTTTCACCCGTCCCTCCCAGTTGCCGCTGCCCCACATCTCTCTAGCCAGAGTCTTGGCCCGATCCTGTGTGCGATCCGTGGGTTCCACTTTGTACAACTCTTCAAGAACGTCATGGACAAAGTTCCCCATCAACGCCTCCTTGCCGGAGGGGTCGGGGATCTTGTCAATCTTGTTGTACTTGAACTTGAGCGGACACTGACGGAAGGTCCCCATTGACGAGGGCGACAGGTGCGGGGGCGGTATGGCTGTCATACCAAGTACCCGTGGGTCAAACTAAGACCGGGACATGCCTTCACGTCAATAGGTTCGATGGTCTCTACTGTCCTGAACATTTCACTCCCGTCCATCAAGTCCTGAAGGTCGGACTTGGAGTCAAGCATTTTGGGAGTGATCTTGGCACCGTCGGTTGGGAGGGCGCTGGCGATGTTCTCCATGGCGACCTGGGTTTCCCGCTCTGGGCTCTTGTCGGTGATCCCGTTAGGTGATTTCCGGATCGTGGCGTCACAGATCGCGGGCCGAAGGTCAAGCGACAGATTCAAGATGCCGTTCTCGAACGTGATGTCACAATCGGCAATTAGCAAGAAGTCTTGGAAATCCAGTTCCTTCTGCTTAATCCACTCGCGGCGCATCTGTCCTTCCAGCGGGGGCATCCCACCGGCCTTGACGGCTTTCGCTCGTTCCGCGAAGCGCTCAACCATCTGCTCGAAGGTGTTGGGTGTCGGTTCGGGAGTGTTCATCACTTCACCCGATCAGACGCATGATCGATCTCTGTCTCGCACAGGTTGCACTGCCCGTCGTATCGACGCAATGCCAAGCCGCCCATGAAGTGGCGCTTGCATGACGGGCATTTCCAATAGGCGTCCTTGGGCCAAGTCCTATTCTGTGACATCTTCTGCACCGAGGTTGATCTGTACACACTTCTCAAGCAGGGCCGTTAGGTCCTCCATGGTGGCAGTGGATTCGGTGGGCTTTTCCCGACCACCTCCGTACTCGTTCCAGAACTCTCCCAATGCGGCCTTCTGCTCTGGGCTGAACTTGCTGGTAAAGCCTTTGAAGTTGCCCCACAGCGCCGCGACCTCAATGTCGGCGTCCGTTTGAGGCTCCTGCTGCTCGTGGATTAGGGCCTCTTCGGAGCGAGCGAGATAGAGCCCAACCCCGATTGACTGAGCGGCCTTTTTCAGGGCGTCACTAACCGCCCCTTTGAACTCGTTCCCGAGATCGACCGGCTTTTCGCCGCCCTTCATGTACTTGACTTCCTGACCACCGCAGCCGTCCTTATGGACTTCCTGCCCGTCGATGGTGGCGGCGAGAGTGACGAGGGCGATGATCCAGTCCTTTGACTCCGAATCGCGCCCGCAATCCTTGACGGAGTAGGACCAGCCGTTAACCCCCAGCACGTTATTAAGACGAGCGATGACTTCGCTGACCGGAATGTAGGTCAACGATGTCCCGCCCTTGCGGAGGGTTCGTTCGACCTCCGCAGGAAATGGCTCGGAAAGCCGCTCGAGTTGGTTCATATTGCGTCACCCCTTCTAACGATTACGCTTATCTTCGGCTCGGACGAATTGCAATAATTATCTGGATTCAGTCCGATCTTATTTAATTCGCCAACTCGCCAATATGACGGCTGGAGATAATCGAGGAATTGCACCATCATTTCCCTCGGAGACAACACCACTTCGCCAGTTTCCATGTCGATTGAAGACTGGGAGATTCGGTCAGCCACGTCGACGGCAAGGTCTTTATGACGCCATCCGGATCGGTTGGCTGCCATCTTGCGTTCGATCTGCGCCCCATCCCTCAAAGCGACGATCTGGTTGCTGTCCATGTACTCGCCGAGCCGGCTGGCCAGCGCGTCATAGACGGTAGCCATGTCTCGCTTGGCGAGATTCATCTCAAGTAGCAGTTCAGCCATCTCATCAACCTCGCGGTCAATGTCGGTGAACGCCTTGATCTTGGCGTCGATTTCCGCGAGGTGGTTGCGAAGTGAACGAACATCATCAGGGGTCATGAGGCCTCCGGGCATTAGGTGGGGAGGGGATTTCAAACTACAATAGCGGCCCGTTTGCGTTGAGGCAAGCCTATGCCCGTGACATGCGAGAAAGCCCCCGTGGCCGAGTCGACCTGATCATCATGGGCGCAGGCTTCGGGGAACGCGGACACCTCGTCCAACCAGTCGGTAAGCCACGCCCCCCTTACCAGACGCACGTTGCCGTTGGCCACGGCTGCCGCGAGCGGACGAGCCCTCGTCACCTTGTCCCCGGTGGCCCTGATGCCCATGAGATCGAACCCCGGCAAGATGTACCGGGCGTATTGATCAATCAGCGCTTTGCCTGATGAGCCTGGCTCTTGCTCTATGCGAATTGGTATCTGTCCTCCATCCTCATAGGCCGTCTGGGCGATGAAGCGCTCGATGTCCTGCCCCTTACCTCGGTGCCGTCTCACGTCGAGAATGTAGGCAACGCCCTGATCGAACAGCATTAGCGTGCCAACGGTCCAGTCGGGGTCCGGGTTGGACTGGCTCGGCTCGGTTGCCGCTAGATCCCAGAAGCGCACGGCCCGGGCCATCGGGGTCAACGTCGGCACTTCGTCGTTTTCTATAATCACAATTGACTCACGGTTGAACATGGTCCCCAAGGTCGTGGACCACCAATCGCCCTCTTCAAGGCGCTTGCGCTCCACCGGATCAAGCGCTTGTAGCGACTGGCGATATGAGTCGGCATCGATGCCGGGATTGTCTTCGAGTTTGGATGGCACGAAAATTCGACTGTTGTCTGAGCCTTCGACAATGAAGCGCTGCCTGACCCAATTGGGTGCAGGGTTGGACGCCGCCCGCATCCTGAGCGGCACTTTGGAAACAGGACCCGTTGCCGGCCGCCGCAAACGGGAGAACAGGTAACGATAGTCATGCTCCCTTATCTCGGTGACCTCGTCCATTCCAATGAACTGGAACTCGGCGCCTTTGTAGCGGAGATAATCCTGCGAGTTATTCAAATAACCGAACGAAACCCTCGCTCCCGATGGGAATGTTGCAACATACATTGAGCCGTTCCATCTGACGTCCTCAACTTCTTCAATCCACGAAGTAAAGCGATCCATGATGGCGCCGGGGAGCGCGAGGTCGGCGTAAGTCCGACGGAAAATAATGGCGTTATAGCCGGGCACATCTACATACTGGAGAGCCGACATGAGGAGGGCAGAGGATTTGCCGCCCCCGGCTGCACCACCAAAAAGCGCTTCGAGGGCGTAGGTGCGCAGGAAGACCTTCTGCGTCAGCGAAGGCGCCTCCGGACAATACGGGGAATCCCTCGGCTGGAGGAACTCTAAGATTTCATCCCAATCGATCACAGGCACAACTCCAGTCCTTATACATTGTAGACGCGCCCGTGCGATAGGGTGGCGCCCATGTCGCTGCTGGATCGGTTGCGCTCGGTACTCAATCGAGCAAACGCTGCAAATCTGCTGATGGTATCCTTTATCATATGCACCAGCACAGGTGCGTGGATGATCCGTCCCTCCTTGGGGCTTATAGTCGCTGGCGCAACCTGTGGTCTCCTTGGCTTCCTACTAGGGCTTGAGTAAATATGGCTTGGAACTCTTCACAGAACAAAGATCTCAGAAATACCGGAGTGAAAACGGCCATCGGCCCTGGAGCGCCTGTCGCCCAAAATCCCAATTTCGCCGGCCGGGCATATCGCGACCAATGGGACATCGAGCAGGCTTATCGCCAAGGGGTCCAAAAGGTCACTTGGGTCGCCAGATGCATCGACGCAATCTCCGGCAACCAGGCCCGCCTCCCCATTGTCCTCCGAAAAAACAATTCCCCAGATGGGGAAATCGTCAAGAGTAAACGATCCAAAGACTCGATCCTTGACATCCTGAACTCCAAATCCAACATCGGAGAGAACTCTTTCATCTTCCGATACCGCCTGTCCTCTCAACTTCTAATGGGAACCAGGGGAGCCTTCATTGAGAAGTTGAGGGGCCGCGACGGACGCATCATCGGGCTAAACCTGCTGCCACCACAGTCCACTGCCCCCATCCCGCATCCAAAGACCTTCGTATCCGGCTACGAGGTGCAGATGCCGGACGGCAAGAAGATCATCATGAAGCCTGACAGCGTGGTTTGGATTCGACGCCCACACCCTCTGGACCCGTACCTCTCACTTACCCCCATGGAATCTGCCGGCGTAGCAATCGAGATCGAGAACCTCGCCAAGTTGTACAACCGGAACTATCTACTCAACGACGGTCGACCGGGTGGGCTCCTCGTAGTCAAGGGCGACATTGACGATGACGACAAGATGGAGTTGCGCAGTCGGTTTAGGGCCAACCTCGGGACGGTCGGCTCAACGACAGTAATTGCTGCAGACGACGGAGTTGACTACGTCGACACTTCGGCAAGTCCCCGCGATGCTGCCTACATCCAGATGCGTCAGATCACCAAAGAAGAGATTCTGGCCTCGTTTGGTGTTCCAGAATCGGTCATCGGCAATGCCTCAGGAAGAACCTTCAGTAACGCCGGGGAAGAAATTCGGGTCTTCTGGAGCGAAACGATGATGCCCCACCTCGAGCATCTCGCTCGTGCGTTTGATGGTCTAGACGAGAAGCATTACATCGACTTCGACATCAGTGCTGTTCCCAGTCTCGCTCTATATGAGCAGGAGCGGAACCGCTATGTAAAGGAAGAGTTCCAAACCGGGCTGATCAGTGCCAACGAATATCGTGAGGCCTCCGGTCGGAAGATCGTCCATTCGGAGTTGGGCGACTCTCTTCTCCAGAACCCGAACCTGACGCCAATCGGCAATACCCATAAGGTAATGGAAACGCCCAACGTTGAAATGGGTGGACCCGGTGGCGCACCTCCGGGCATGCCCCCACCGGGTATGCCGGGCGCACCACAGCCGGGAGCCCCAGGCGCACCGCAGATGCCAGGAATGCCGCCGGGCCCAGAACAGCCACTTGACCCTAATACCATGCAGGGTGCTCTCGCGGCACAGCAGGGTCAACCGGCGCCGGGACAGATGTCAGGTGAACCTGAGTCCATGTCCTACAAGTCCATAGGACAGACCTCCGAATTGGAGCGTTGGACCGAGATTCTCGATCGTGGACTCGAACGTCTGTTCGAGCGACAGCAGCGTGTAGTGCTGGAAAAGGCTAGCGGCGCTAAGGCTCGGAAAGCCTTGACCGATGGCACCCTCGAAGTGGACACAATCATGCCGCAGGACGTATGGGATAAGCAGGTGGACGAAGACATTCGCCCGGTCCTCAACGCCATCGTCAAAGACGCTACGGAAACTTACTCAGCCAAGTCGGAAAACTACAAAAATCTGTCACCCGACGACATCGCCTCCCATGTGAACTCTCAAATGGATCGCATTAAGTCGATCAATACCTCCAGCCGGGAGACAATCACCAATCAGATCCTGCAATCCCTTGACACCAAAGACCCCGAAGAGCGCGTTACAACGCTCAGAAGCAATCTGATCGGCCATTTCACCCACCTTCTCGCCAAAACTCGGCCCCAATTCGCTGCCGACGAGGCACGCCGGGCGTGGAACCTGCCAAGCCGGTAAACAGTTTCAGTAAACAAGGGCTCCATTTACTGAAACTTTGATATTTTCCTCATCACTTTACAGTTTCACGCCCCCTTTGTGACCTATTATGGCGTAAGGACATCGAGGAGCACCCATGCCCGCTACTGTTATGGACAACATCCTGACCAAAGCCACGAATGGGCAGGTCAGCGTAGATGAAAAACAGGGCATTGTTGAGTGCTTTGTAGCCGGCATCGGCAACAAGGACTCAGTCGGCGACATTATTCAGCCGGGAGCATTTGCAGGCAGCCTGCAGCGCCGCAAGCCGCGCGTCGTCTGGGGCCACAACTGGAATGACCCCATCGGCAAAGTCCTTGAAATCTACGAAGTCGGACCCAGCGATAACCGCCTGCCGGCGAAGATGAAGGAAGGCGGCGTTGGAGGACTCTACGCACGGGTCCAATTCAATCTGGGTTCCGAAAAGGGCCGAGAGGCATTCGCCAGCGTCTCATTCTTCGGAGAAGAACAGGAATGGTCGATCGGCTACAAGACAATCAACGCCTCACAGGACCCGGTACGACAGGCCAACCTTCTGCGAGAAGTGGAACTTTACGAATGCTCCCCCGTTCTCCACGGTGCGAACCAACTGACGGGAACGATTTCGGTCAAGGGCGCAGGCCAGGTTATGGAGCACGAGCAGACGCACTTTGACACTCAGGACGGTCTCGACTTCAGATTCGACGACTTCAGCGAGAAGGACGGAATGCTCGCGATGATGCCCGTCGAGACTCCACGAGACAACTCGTCAGATCAGATGGACCGCAAGTTGGAACTCGAGTTGATGTCGCGCTCGCCCCAGCCGATACGACTTATCAGTGCGGAGAACGGAGTAGCCGTTTTCCAGGTGGTGCGGTCCGACAACGGATCAGCCGTCTTCCGGGTTCATTATCAGTACAACCCACAATGCGGGTTTATGCTTGGACGTCCCGAGCGCGTTATGCCACAGGTGGTGTACGAACCCGTAAACCAGCCGCCCACGATGCGGGTAAAGCCGCAGGTCAACCCCAGCAGTAGGTACAGCCACGAAAATGACATGATGCCGCGGGTTATGCGCATCGTTCAGAAGTTGAGCGATGATCAGAAGTCGTTGGAGCCAGAGGACCTACTTATTGAGGTTCCGATTGAAAGTGCATTCGCTACAAAGTCCCTTCTGGATCCAATCATCGACTACCACGGCGCAGTTGCCGAAGTGGTTGACGAAGGAATCTTTATCCACTCGGGCGCAACTCCCGAATTCATCACCGCCGTGGAAACGGCCACCAAAGGCCTCGGCCGAAGAATCGGGCCGGGCCGCGGGGGTGGTGGTGGCCTGGGAAAAGTGCGGCGCGCAGGGCGCGCCGTAGCAGTATTTGACCCAAAGGCCTGGGACGGTGATGGCGACGGGATAGTCCAAGAGGGCACCCCGTTCGAACGACCCGCCGTCCCCGGGATCAATACGAACCTTCCCGGGATGCCCAAGACGCGTGTCAAGCCGGCCGACTATCCAGATGACCACCGCAAGCGCGGTGACGGCCTCGGCGAACCGAAGAAACCCACCGCCGAGTGGGGTGGGGCCCTTGACCGGTTGGCTCCCACGGACCCCTTATATCCATCCGGCCATTTCGACCCCGATCATTGGCCGACCATCGGCGGCGATCCGCGTCTCAACCCCGACGGAAGTCGGCGTCTCCGGCCCGACGGAAGAGTGCTGCATGACCCCGGGGAGATGCTTCCTGATGGCACTCGCTTACAACGCATCCTTCGTCCCCTCGAGGAGATAGGAAGTCAGAGGGATTTGGATGCGCTAGCAGACCGGCAACGGCGCCTTATGGGACGTGGCGAGCGGGCAGTCAATGACGTCTACAGGGATGGCTTGCGCAGCAGGTACTACTTGGCTGATTCTGACATCGTCGGACCATACCTAGAGGACACCGAACTAGACGATCGCATCTTCGACGCATCATTCGGAGTATCAGACGAACCCAAGAAACTCTCCGAAGTCCTTGCAGAGTTTGGCATAAACGAAGACGAATTCCATGTCCGCTTTGGACGTGCCGTCACCAGGATCAGGGAAGGCAATAGAGATGATGCGGGAGCATCCAAATATCTGAAACAAGTCGCAAGGTGGCACGACGCATCGCCAAGCCCTGAATCTGGCATTGGCGGAATCGTTGGAAATCCCAAAACCGTTAATCCCCTATATCGAGACGCAGACGGCAACCTCATTACAGACCCCGCCGACCTTCCTCCAGGCGTTGACCCTGAACCAATCCTGCCAAAGTTGGGTCAACGTGAACTGTCATGGTTCAAGGGAGCGCTACTCCTACGGGAGAGGGGCTATGACGATGAAACCATTGACGCCATATTGGGAGCCCTGACCATCAACGGAGCCAGGGCGGACCTCCCGGAGGGAACCCCCACCCGTGCCCGCAGACAAGTGGGCATGCAGATGACCGTTCCACCAATTCCCAAATACGAAATAGATCCCATCCCATGGGACGAAATAGAACGGGAATACGAGGTTGGCACGGACGGAGACCTGAACCTCTTTTTCCTTCTCGACATGTGGGACCGGCAGAACATCTTCGACCAAGGTCGGGCGGATGCCGAAACCGAGGCTGTCGAAATCCGCGCCCTACTCGATGACACGATCCTCGATGAGGGCGACATCCCCGCAGGCCAAGCACCTCGACGTCGACCCAAGCCAGACACAAACGTATGGGGGACACATCGAGATGACATCCCTGACAAGGACGAAGAAGTCGAAGATCTTAGGGACCTCCTAACAGGGGGTGTACCAGCACCCAAGGAAGAGGCGCCCCTTCCAGCAGACGACGGCTCATTTGCCGCCGAATTGGAGAAGAAGGTGGGACTCCGCTCCTCCAGGCGTGAGAACCATACCGATCAACGCAAAGAATTGGCCTCTCATACGCTGGAAGAAAACCTCGCAGCCCTGGCAGAAACACTCGAGCGTGAACAGGATTGGGAAGACGCCAATCCTGATTTCGATATCGACAACCCCCCGGATGCGGGCCCCAAGGGTTACAGCGACGAACTCGACGCATGGGGAGACAAGTGGGAAGAACGCATCGGCATCGAGCAAGAAGTCGATGACATGGTTGCGTTCTACCAGGACGAGCATGACGACCTAGAAGAGATCTTCGCGGAACAACGTGAGGTATCCAAAACGATCATCAAGGACCAAAAGAGTCTTAAAGGGTGGATTGGACACAGCGAAGGTGACATCGAGCCATATCTCCTGGAAAACGATAAAGAGGGCTACCTCCAGAAACTCCGTGATGAGGGCTGGGATGACAACACGGTCGACGAAATGGAACGCATCTTTGGTTCCGCCAGAGACACGATGGACGACATCTTCGAGACCTATAAAGACTGGGAGCGGCTCGAAGGTGAAATCAACGAACACAGGCGACACGGTCACGATTTAGACGAAGTCAAACAAATGGTGAAAAACGCCCGGGAGATTCGTCGAGGCGGACTGGGTTCCCGTAAAAGGGAATCCCGCAGAGACAGGCGCGAGGCTCGCCGTCAAGAAAATGAACGTCGGGCACAGCCGAAAATTGTTACCGCTGGTGCCGGATTGGGACATGACCATGAGGTCTATCCCGGGGATGGCAAATCCCATGAAAGTGCCGCTGTCAAGCGCGTATTCTTCGATGCCGGCAATCAGGAATTGCAGGTCTGGTTTAGGCAGGCCAGCCAGACCACCGGGGAGGGTTCAATCGCCCACGCCTATGTCTATGGGGGCGTCACTCCGGAGATGGTGGAGGACATTAAAACTGCCGAACAGGTCGGCACCGCAATCAACAAGATTAAAAAGGCCGCAACATACACCAAAAAGCCCAACGGCACATACGACGGAGATCCCCCTTCGATGGCCGACCGCGTCGACGGCGACCTGAAGCGCCTACTCGACGGCAGGGTGCTGATGCCCAACGACGAAAAGGCTTACCGAACTGCCCATGATGTCCTGATAGGCAAGAAGAAGGGAACCGACTATCTGGATCGACTCAAAACCGTCCAAGACATCGACCTTCTCGCTAGCAAGTTGGAATCAATCAACGAGCCGGCCGCCGCCGCCCGACTACACGAAGCGCGCTACAGGCTTACCACGGGTGACCGTGATCGCATTAATCCGCACCCCAGCGGGATCATGGAGATCAAACTCTCCGAGGCTGAAATCGTTGACGTCAGGAAAACCATCCAGCACTTGAACGCTATGAACTGGTTTAACGACAACGATCGCATCAGGTCAGCCATGAAGATGCTCGACAAGAAAATCGACGATGCCAAGGATGGGGCGTTCCGTATCGACACCGCTGAATACAAGGACATCATGGATGCCTTTACCGCCATGCGCGTCATGGATGGGGCGGGCGTGCACATGCAGGTTAGGGATTATCTCGAGTTTGCCGCCCTTTCGGAAAAGGGCAAGTGGGTTTCCCCACAGGTCGCCAGGAGCCCCAAGGGTGGTGTGCGTTCCGGTCGGCGACTGAACAGCGGTGCCCCCAACGACATCTCTCCGAGGCTCCAGGGTGATTTGATGTACTGGGGTCGTCAGCAGGGCGGGTTCCATAATGTCCAGGAAATCGTCCGTCGCTTTGACCGCGACGAAGGCAATCTCTCACCCAAGGATTGGATCCGTCTTCACAACTATTACGTCAACCACAGTGCAGCCGGAAGGGGAATGCGACCATATGGCGACACCCGAAAGGGTGGTTTGCGTAGCGGAACTGTGGGAAGCGGCGATCTGCGTCACAACGACGAACGGTTCAGGGGCAAGGTATGGGATGAAATCAAGCCCAAAGATTGGGATCTGTACACACCAGAAGAGAAGCGAGCAGAACTACAGACAAACCTACATCCAGCAAAAAGTGGGCTATCTGAGGGCGACCACCAACGGCTGATGAAGGAAGTCGACGAGGCCGTTCATAGGGCACTGATGAAGAGTGACCCCGTGTACAGGCAGGAAGAACTCGCAGAGCGGCGGAAGTTGCGATTCGAGGCCGCCAGGAAGGCACGCGATGCGGGAGAACCACCCCCACCCACCATCGCAAAGAAGAAGCCGATCGCGGAACAGTCGGAGAGACTAAAGAAGATGACCCCCGAGGAGCGGGTTCTGGCGACTGCTGTGTACCGAAACAGGCAACACACAACAATGAGCAAGCGAGTTAACAAGCATCGGGATTCGATGGCCGACGGAGTCCTGGCGGGCGATGTTGCTCCTGAGCACCAGGAGTTCTGGGATTCATTGGTAGATGCTCTCGATACCGGCATGACCTTCACCTTGGAGGACGAAGCCGATGAGTTGGAAGATTTCAGGCTTTCCACCATTGAAGATCTCAGTGATCGAATTGAGGAATACCTTGAAGGGGCGCGCACCGGAGGGGATCTTTCCAAGGCCGAGGCCAGGAGCGTTGGCGCAGCCACGACATTTGGCGAGCATGTAGACAAACTATTGAAGCAATACGAGAACGATCCCGACATTGATAGGACCGGCAGTAGTGACATCGTGCCACGCATGGGAGGCCTAGAGGAAGGTCAAGATGCGGTAGAGACTGGCGGAGCACGGGCCGTAGACGGCCTATCCAGCAGGGTTAATCGGGTTGCTCGCTTGTCGGATGAACTCAATAAAACCAGAGTCTCCGTGCGAGACATGGAACTTGGAGACATCGACGGCTCCATGGAAGATTACCGAAACTTGCAACTTCAGCAGCAGTCCTTGCTTCTCAGGCTGGGGCGGGCAACCGGTCTATACAAGGGCAATAAAAAGAATCGCGACATCATGCGGCAGTGGCGCGAGCAGCAATTGGCCGACGGCGCTGAATACAAGAGGCGGATAGAAGCGGGAGAGATCACCCCGTTACCACAGTCCCTCCCCGATATCTCAATTAGCCGGATGACCCCGGAGCAGCGAGTGGCGCGACGTTCTCAGCGCGAGCGGGCACTTCGAGATCTCTTCGCGTTCCAGCAGGAACGGGATGGCAAGGTCTCTACGAGTTTGCCTGTCGATTTCTATGAGCGTGTTGCTCGACCGACCGTTGAGGAGCGTCTGGAGGCTCGTATGACGAGCAGGATGACTCCTGAGCAGCGCATCGCGGCCCGCATGACGGCAGGGCAGAATCGTAGGGTCGCACAGGGGAGGCCCGAGCGCGAGGGCACCACGAACGAAACTCTTTCTGCCGGCATGAGGCGTGAGCGGCAGGGTTTGCGTTCCAGCACGCCCGACCCGGGTGAGGACGCCCAACCCGCCAGTTGGTATAGGGACGCAGTCGCAAGGGGAGAAAGGGAGAGAATCCGGAGAGGACGAATCGACGGCAGAGGACGAATCGGACAGGGCCGCAATTGGGACGAAGAGGGTGAAGACGGCGACCTCCCAGCGCCGACTCGGGCGGACGAGATCGCAGCGGAAGCGGCAGAAGCAATTGTCGGCAAACGCCGGGACCCAACAGAGAGTGACATTCCCGTTGGGATCGGTGAGGACCAAAGACTTCCCGACAAACCAGACATCAACGCCATGTCCGTTTCCGAAATCAAGGAGTTCATTGGGAACGGGCGACAGCAGATCATTGAAACCCACGGGATCCAAGACGCGACCGATCCCAATTACCCTCATCCGGCTCTCACTAATCGCGACTGGTTTGATCAAACGGAAATGGTACCGACCAGTTTTATTGATGACGTGGCTCCCGTGGATGCCAACAACCCCGGTGATCAAGTAGACGATGACAGGTTGGCGAAACGTGGCATCGAAACTCCCATCGTCTTGCGTTTCAATCCAGAAAGCGGCGATTACCGCCTGGAAACGGGACCAGAGTCAACGTTGGATGCCAACGGATGGGACTCTGCCGAGCGTTATCAGATAGCCAAGTCAATGGGCTTGCGGGCTGTTCCGATACGAATCATTCGTGATGGAGACGAACAGGACGTGGGCAAGGGTGGAGCCCGAATTCCAAAGACCATGTCGCCTTCTCACGCTGAGAGTGGCGTACCGACACTGACTCCAACCCGCGAACTCGAAAATCTCAAACTCTTTATTGCTGCCCGCCAGGGAAGTTCGGGACAGGCGCGACGCGAGGACATCCGAAAGGGAGTCAGGTCACGCAAGGGTCGGCGAGAACAGGCCGACCTGCGTGATGCATTCATCGCCGACAGTGAACGACCCGATGAAGTCATTCGGGGGCTTGGTCTGAACAGGCAACGGGAGCGGGACGAAGGGCACGCCAATATCAGAGCGTTTATTGATGAGGCCATGAAGGGAGTTGCGGAGCAGACTCAAACGGCACTCAAAAATTATTTCGACAAGCGCGAAGCCGGACGGCGGAAGGGCCTGCGCTCGGAGAAACCAGACCGGGGAGCCGCCTACGAGCCGATCACGCAGGGCTTGGCAGGAGTTGCCGAAGGGCTAGCGGACGCCCTTGATCCGGACAGGAAAAAGAAAAAGCCACTACCCAAGCGGGAGAGGCCGACAATCCCGATGAATAAGCCCGAGGGGATGCGCACCAGTAAGAGAGATGAGGTCAAAGAGCGATCTCAGGTCGCCGGCAAGTCAAGTCTATTTAGAATAGTTTACAATTCCCTTGACGTGGAGGTTGCTAAAGCAAAGCAAAACGATGACTCCACCACGGCTGACGCTTTAACAAAGTTGAAGAAGAGTATGGAAGAGAACAGTAAACGTTCCTTCCGGTACGGAGTTCGTCATGTAAACCAAACCGATCATGGGGAGATCGGGATTGAAAACGGTCAGGTCGACGGCCTAATCGAAGCCTTGGCCGTTGTACTTGATCGCCAGCATAGATCGGCAGGAGCCGGCAGGGCTATTGATACACGGAAGGAAGCCCTTACACGCTATTTGGGAAGTATTGAACGGAGCGGCGGAGTAACACCAGGAGTAGATGACGACACTGCTGTGGATATGACTCCTATCCGAATCGCGGCATTGGAACAGTTTCTGGAAATGTGGCTGAACGTCGGAATGGAACTAATGGGACGATGACTATTGGCCAGCCGAGCACCCCTGTGGGATACAATACTCAGAGAGGACCGCGGAATACACAATCTAAATACTACTGCTCACTAACGGGCCTAAAGGCTATTATGCCGTGTGGTGATTGCAGCAACCATCAGGGTTGTATCATTGACACCATGGCTTACAAGGAGTCCGAACTTATGGAGTATGAAGAGACAGGCGTCGTCCACGTCGACGATAAGAGCGAACTCCTACGATGCGCCAAGGATTATAGCAATTCCGACTGTGGCTACAAGAGCGCTGCCACGGTTTGTGGCAAATGTGGTGCCCTTCCTGCTTCTCTAGAAAAGACAGAAGAAAAGGGTGCAGACGAGGAGACCGACATGGCCGAGGAGAAGGTTCATCGGACCCCAGAGGGAGAAGAGGAAGAAGAACTACCTCCACCCCCGCCGCGGCGTCCCAGGCCGCCTATGGACGAAGAGGAGGCTCCTCCGGGTCCGCCGCCGGCTCCTACCGGTCCTCCCCCTGCCCCACCAGCCGAAGAAGAGGCTGCCCCCGCTCCAGCCCCTGCCGCCGCTCCAGCCCCTGCCGCCGAAGAAGAAGGGGGGCCTCCTCCGAGGCCGATGACGCCGCCTCCTCCGCCGCGACGTCGCGTGCCCATGGAGGATGAAGAGGAGGAAATGTCCGCCGAGAAGAAGGACGAAGACGAAAAACGGCGGATCGAAGACACCATCCATCAGGAGTACCTCGAGGATGAGAAGAACTACGGTGAATACCGTAAGCGTCGGCTCGAGAAGATGGGTCAGAAATCAGACACACTGAACATGAACGGCTACGTCTGCGCTATCGAACGCAAGGCATACCCTGGCACGTCTCCCGTTTGTGACGACTGCCCTGGTGGTTGCGTTTCCGAAAAGGGTCTTCCTGGACTCCTCGAGATCGAGGGCATGGTTGAGGAAGAGTTCTCAGGCGATGTAATTGATTCTGGATACTCCCAGGATGCGGACATGTTCGTAGTCGACCTTGCAACCAAGGATGACCGCGCCATCGAAGTATTTATCGATGGCAGCAGCGCCGAGGTTCTCGGCTATCACCGACTGGACGACTCCGTGCTGGCACAGAAGTCGTTGGAAGACGACATCGAGTTCATCGATTTCACTCAGGCTGCGGATATCGCGGTCAAGTCACTACCGGGTGAAGTTATTTCGGTAGAGCCTGACGTGTTCGAAGGTTTCGATTGTTATGCAGTCGAGATCGACGGCGTCGACGGCAAGTCCTACGACGTCTTCGTGGCACTTGACGGTGTCACTCTTGGCCATGATGCCTACGAGGCGGACGAGGCCGAAGAGATCGAAGCCGAGGCTGCAGAGATCGCCTTGAAGCGCGCATTCAGTGATGAGAAGCGCGGCGAGATGGCACAGGAGGGCTCAGCCCTTCCTGACGGCTCATACCCAATCGCATCTGAGAACGACCTCAAGAATGCCATTCAGGCATTTGGCCGGGCGAAGAACAAGGATGAGGCCAAGCGTCACATTATGAAGCGGGCAAAGGCTTTGGGCTTGAGCCAGTTGATTCCGGCCAACTGGGTAACTGGTAGCGACAAGGCTTACCAGGTCGAAGACGAAGACTTCGCCGCCTCGCTCCTCGAGTTCGAGTTGTTGACCTCAGAGAATGCTGAAGATAAAAAGCCCCTTTAGGCATTAGAGAGAGGCCCAAATGGAGGACTTCCCCCATTTGCGGCGTCCACATGTCACTCCAAGGCTGACCAAGCGTCGGCGCGACTTAGACGCTGCAGCAAAAACCTTCCGTGAGCAGCAACGCCTTCTGGTCAAGTCCCCTGCCCTCAATGTCGATATTGCCGTAAAGGCACTCGGCAAAGAACTCGGAGGGAACGGAGGCGCTCCCGGAAAGCGTCAACAGGGCAGCGGTGTCCCTGACGAGAATCCATTACCTCGTTTCGCACCGAACGCCACGCGCAAGCCCGGTCAGGCCCTAAAACTGCACGTCACTGCCCGTGACCTTAAAGAGGGTGGAACTGAACCCAACTTCGGTTGGGTCGATGTACCCAAACCACCGACTCCGGAAGAGCGTGCGGCCCAGAAGGCCGACCAACTCAAGAGGCTTCGAACCCGGCCACAGATTCGTGTCAGAAAGTTTGACGTTAACCCCAGAACCGGACAGCGGGCGGAGGGTAACGGGTCTCCTGTAGAAGTCAAGTCACTCGGGCCATCGCTTATCCAGAGTACACCCGGAGGCGATATTGGTGGTCGGGCTGCATCTGCCCTAGGGCTGATCGTCGACCAACTCGGCAAATTGCGCTGCCCGCCCGGCACGCCCAACGCCAACCAGTTCACTGATGCCACCGGTTCGAACTGTTTCGGACCTATCGCCATCGTCCGTGGTGCGATTGAGATTATGAGCGGAGCGTTCAGACGTCTTTCTCAGGCCACTGACGGGCTACGGACGGCGCAGGGAACCCGGTTTGTGGACGCCACACCTGACGAGCAGCGTCAACTCCAGCGGCTGGCCCGCGCACGAGGGCAGGTTCTTGGCACCCCCATGGACCTCGAAGCGGCTGATGTCAGGATGCATGAGGCCATCGACGGATTGCTCGACGGACTCAACGTCTTCGGTGATCTCGGTGACGAACTAACAAAAGATCCAACTATTGATATCGATCATATTGCATTACAGAACGCCGAGTTGATTCATGGGGCCATGAAGAAATGCGAAGAAATGGGTATCAGATTTGAACTCCTTTCAGACATCTGGCATAAACGATACCCATGGGACGAAGATAAGGGGACCTATTGGAATCTCATGGAGCAACGGAAAATGCTTCTCGCGAGTCTCGAGGAGTTCATAGATGACAAGTTCATTCCAGGTAGTCCGGAATACGCAGAAAAACTGGAGGAATTGGAACAGAGGTATCACGACTCAATCGGCGGTTGGATCGAGTCGATCCTCCACGAGATAGCCGAAGATCAAGACGCCTTCCAAGCCCTATCGAAGGGACGCTTGGGAGTACTTGACCGCGGTGACGAAGGCTTTAAGGGTACCGGGGGGTTTACCTACACGGACAAGTCACTCGATCCGACGACTGGTCAAAGAGTTTCGTCGGATATCAACATCTTTCAGTTGGTTGCACAACCGTATGCCGCAACTCAAGAACTTGTCGAAGGCGACAAAATCACCATGGTCGATGCTGAACCGATGGTGGTGCTCCCCGAAGGGGGAATGATATCCGAGTCCATCATCATGGAGGAGATCGCACAATTTCTTAGGGGGCAGACAGAAATACAGCCATATCTCGAACAATTTATCGAATACTACGGACAAGACATGGCTGAAGCCATGCACGGATCTGTTCGAGCACGGGCACGACAGATCGGCTACCACGAGGTTGGTGCCCACGTCAGGCAGTACAGCCTTGTAAACGCGAAGATCTTCGATGCCTACGAAAAAAGTGGCCCGGAAGGATCGCGCTCCGTCTTTATCCCCGGGATCGGCACAATAACTGACCCCCCACACGAATGGAATAACGCCCTGTGGGCACAAGCGAGCCATGCGGTCCTGTTCAACAGCACGGCGCTGCGCGGCTCAGACATCAAGTTCCCACCAGACGTTCACGCCGTAGAAGGAAGCATGCTCCACGTCCTGGCGGGCAAATATTACCAAGATCATATGTGGGATTGGTGGGGCAGTCAGCAAGCCGGTTGGGACCCGACCCAATATGGGGCGTCAGATGCTGACGTCCATTCCCAACTACTCGTCCTAGAAGCCCTAGCAGAACTCCACTCCCTACGACGGATGGGAATCGTCGGAGGCAAGGAAATCGACGACCTTCTCGAAACCCAGGACATACGACTCAGTCCCGACCCTCCAGACGCACCGGAAGTCTTCACCCCGGACCTAGACCTCGACCTGCCCAACCCAGACCCTCCAGACCTAGACCCCGGCGCCCCAGACGTTGACCCAGACCTAGCGGAAGCCGGCTCATGGGACCGTCTCAACTCGTTGGTTTCATACATGCACCAGCAGGGTCGGGGTCCGCGTTCCATGCCGCTCGAACTGCGCAGCCGCGTCAACGAAGAGTTTGGATACCCAGACCATTCGCCAACCTGGCTGGAACCTGACGTTCTGGAAGAACGGCTGGGCGTCTTCACGGATGAATTTGAGCGCCTCGCAACCAAGTTCGACGGTGCTGACGGACTCACCAAGGACGAACAGGCACGCCTCTTCATGGCTGCGAGGGGGGTCGAGATGATCCTCAACGCCAATGCTCGCCGTGTTCAGGACAGCGACACACAGAAGGCAGCCAACCTCGCAGCGGGAAAACCCGTCGAACCAATGAAAATTGTCCCAAGCAACCTGCCTAAATACAAGATGGACGAGTTGGAAGCAGCGGATGAGATTTACGACATTTATGAAGTGGCAGACATCCGTAGCACTCTCGACGATCTTTACCCGAAGTTGGGTTCCAGCGACTCAGTTAGCAGTCGTGACGCCTCGCCACTCTTCGGGTATCACGCCAGCGTGTCCGAAGCCTCCACGGCAACAAGCGCTTCCACTCACAGGGCATCCGTTGAGACCGGCCTATCAACCGAACAAACCGAGGCCATTCGAGCGCTCAGTCAGCGGGACCTGGCACGAAGCGCCATGGAACACGTCAACACCGTTTCAATGGACGAGAACATCACACGAGCCGCAGCAGCGCGCCGCCTCGGTAGTGATGCATCTATGGAAACCGGGCGTGTGGATGTAGGCCAACCGACTCCATGGGTGGATCAGGACATCGAACAACGTCTGGTTCCAGCGCTGGAAGCCATGGACGACAATCCATTGACTGATCGAGTCACGGTACGAATGGGAATGGAACTCGATCCCGATTCGATCACTGTTGGACAGGAAGTCACACACACCGGCTTCATGCAGGGATCAGTTGTGAGCGAAGAGGGCGAGAGTATGGCCAGCATGCTGCCCTCCACTGGAGCCGCCACTGTCAGAATCGAGGTCCCCGCAGAGAGTCGCGGCATGCATGTCGACGACCATGACGGCTCGGACAGGGGGCTCCTGCTGCCTCCCGGCAAACTTGTCGTCGAAGGCATAGACGATGACGGGACAATCGTCATGTCCCTTGGGGAACAGAAAACCGCAGAACAGGTGCTGGTGGATATTGAGAGTTCCGTTATCAACCTTCCGGGTACGGCTGACTCTGATGTAAGGCGGGAACGCGCTCGGGTGTTGGCCACGGTTCAGGGGAGTCAGGACCGGCTCAGGCTCAAGGCACGGAATGATGAGATCAGGCCAACAGATCTCGCACCTCCGGCGATAGAAGAGATGACCAACCAGGAGATGCTGGATGAATTCAACGATCTCAGGCAGAGGTGGGGCGTAGAAATTGCCGTACCGGGTGCGGGCGAATCTGTGATGTCGGTGGACGACGAAATGCGAATGGACCGTCTCCGTGAAGCCTTGGATGCTGCTGGGGTGGACCTTTCGATCAGGGCTCAGGAGGCGAGGAGTCCAGGCGGTGTGCGTTCTTCGAAGGGTGTTTTGGGGGTGAGTCTTACTCCCGAGCAGATCGCTGACCACGAGATACTCGATGACTTGGAAAAGAATCTGGAGAGGCTGGAACTGGAACTGGGTGCAGAAGGTCGCGTTGATCCCGATTCGTTGTTGGGACGATTGCTCGCAAGGTTTGGTGGCGATAAGGAGTTACGACAGCGCAGGCAGAGGCACATAGAGAGCATTGATGCCATCCAGGAAGCGTTGGCTGATGGCAGGTTTGTTGAGAGCCTAGAAGTTTACAACGCACTCACCGACGAACAAAGATTGGAGTTCTTCCACGGGAAGCCTCTTGTTGTTACTGCTGACCAGACGGAACTTGCAATGAGGATGATTCTGGATAATTACCGTCTCAGTCCTGGCGAATCTGATTCCAAGAAACTTATGAATGTCAAAATCGTTCCGACTGATTCGATTACCGGCGAAGAGGTCGCCTCACTGCTGCATAAGGAATTCGCTGAGGCATTGGAAAATGGAGTACCTGTCGCAGAGGCACTGGATAAGGGCGATGACATTGAGGTAGCGCGCTTAATCGCAGAGTTGGAGGCTAGCAATACCCCATTCTTGCTCGGCAAAGAACATTACGATTTGTGCAAGGTTTCCGTAGCAGGATCAAACATGTTCTGCTATGACCAACAGGGCATACTACGAAACAGCATGCCTCAGTTCTCTGGTCCTATCTGGGACTTCGACACAAGAGAACACCAGCAACTGTACGACGATGCTCTAGCCAAACTCGCCAACGTTGCCGGCCACACCGACCCCTCTACGGACGAGTACGAAGACTGGTTCAAGTCTGTGGAGGGTTGGGCTGCTAGGCGAGCGGCCCACAAAGAGGTGGCGGACGCAGGGGGTACAGCGACAAAGGCCGCAAAACTCTGGCACGACCAATTCGACGAGAAGGCAAGACAACTCCGGGAGAAGGGTGGACTGTCCGAAGAAGAGATCCTTCAAGAGGCAGCGGACGCAACCCAGTTTGGAGCAGATTCCACTCGCGAGTTGATCGATCAACTGAGGGCAAGCGGAGTTCTGGTTGAGGGCGGATTCGGCAAAGCAGATTTGCGGCCCGGCGACGAGATGGCCACTGGCGAAGAGAGCCCGATCATGAGGGCTTTGCTACACCTGAAGGCCAGCCAGACCGAACTGATCGGGCCCAAGGTAATGAAGGAAGCCATGAAGGCCGTCATAAAAAACCCCGATGGAACATACAAGAAGAACCCAAAGCATTGGCTCTTCAAGGGACACGAGGGTTCCTCGGATCCAATTTTGGTTACTGCTGATGGGTTCATTCTTGACGGTCACCACCGCTGGGCGATGCTCGTAGCGGTCGCCAGCCTCACAGGAGACGAAGACGAAATTTTGGGCCACAAGAACGTGGTTGTCGTCCACCTGCCCGTCAACGAAGCCTTGGCCTACGGGGTGGCCTTTGCCGACGAGATGGGCATGCAGCGGGCACCGGCCGGCCCGGACGAGGCTGCTCCACATCCCACAGAACTGAAGCACGACGTGCCGACGGCGTGGGCAGAACAAAAGGCTCTCACCGGCGCGGGCAAAACAGCCACACCAAGCAAGGAGCCTGGAGGTGCCATACGGGATGCGGCAACTCCGGTCTCGGAGGTCTCCTACGAAAATCTCGCTGGAGAGCGTGGGAATATCATCCATCGCTGGCGACAGGGAGAACGTTTGCCAGACGACGTGGAAAGCCTGGAAGAGATCGCCAAAGAAATGGAGAGGCGTGCTGATGGCCGGGGACTAACCCGCGGGTTGCGATCCTCCACTGGCACCCGTGGGCAAGGTGGACGCCAAAGAGAAAGCCGTATCGGCAAACTTGAACATGAACTCACCGGACACAACCGTCGAGTGGTTGACAAAATACGTTCCATTGACGATGCGCGACTTCGAGGAGATGACGCCGAAGCAGACCGCTTGACGGGCGAGTTCGACACGGTTCTGAGCGAAGAAGTCCCTTTGCGGGACGAATTGCACACGCTCGTATCGCAACGGCCACAAGCCCTTGATGGAAGCGGTCGACCCGAAGTCCAAGCGGAAAATGCCAGAGCGGCAAATCGGAAACCGGGGTGGGACCATGCTCCGGGTGGTGACCGCTGGCGTCATGTAGACCAAGGCAAATACGTCGATGAACGACCGAGCGCTACGACCCGGACGAGGGACGCGCGTCGTGCAACCGCTACGCCCATCCCGGCATCCAAGATGAGCCCGCAGCGCCGGCGCGAGCGGGAGAAGGAACTTCAAGAGGCGGTAGGCCAATATCAATCTCGCCTACAGGCAAAAATGCGTGCCATTGAAACAACCAATGACCCGGATGAGCACCTAGACCTACAAGATGAGTTCAACAGACTTTCCGCAGAGGAACGCCCCCTCAGACAAGAGTTGAGGCAACTCCAGAAAGCCGGACTTCGCACGTCCCATCGCAGCAGCGACAAGGCCATAGCAACCCGAATGGAAAAGAAGAACAAGAAACTGGCCGAGCGCGCAAAGCGCAGGGGCATAACCCCCTTCGAGCAAACCGACGAGCACATCGCCAACATACGGTCCCGCGCCACCTACAACGCCGCTGGAAGCGCTAATAACATCGAAGGGAAACTCTTCGAGCCGGGAGGCGTTAAACCATTCGGGTGGCGGTTGGCCTCCAAGGAAGAACACATCGCGGACGCCCGCACCCAACTCGGCAGAACGGTAACCAGCCTCCGCGAGGCCACCGAAGGGAGCGGAGGCATTCCGGGTACCGGGTTCGAAGGGGAGAATGAAGTACCGATGACACCTGAAGTGATCGACTTCATCCGCAATAGCACTGACGCAGAAGTTGCGACAGCGGTCGAAAAGGCCATTCAGGAATACGCGGCAGGATTCGATAGAAGGGTCCGCGTTGCCGTTGAAATGGACGAACTGTCCGACATACTCGAATCGGGACGCTACAAGACCACTCACGAAGCCCGGTCGGAACACTCAACGCCCAGCACTCGCAGGACAGTCGAAATGCAATGGGGGTATGGTCCAGACACCCCGGCCGAAGAACGACCTGCCAGCGGCTTCTTAAATCATCAAGTCCATGATCAGATCAGGCAGGCTTACATTGAAGATGTGCCCAGTCGTCTCCCATTTCAGAATCGCGACCATACTCTCCTGGCGGATAGCGACCAGATCCGTCCTTCCGGTGTGGCAACTAGGCCTGAAATTTATGGGGAATTAGAAGTAGTTCTCAGGACTGACGTATCACATCGATCAGCGATGCTCCACGGGGACAGCGCAAGGGGATCCAGGCGTCCTGCCAAAATGAACACAACAGACCCCGGCGAACTACTGGCCTCAACGCTTGACGGCGACCCGGACGCCTATGGCAATAACCAGGAACCGGGACGAGTGGCCGAACTTCTGCATGGCTCCCTGACAGGTGAATGGGAGGGAGTGGGTCCCAACGCCGGGCCTCGTTTCACCGCCAACGATACTTCTGTTGCAGTTTCAGCCCGAGCCCATAACACCAGTTACGTTGAGGCCGTCGTGCACGGAGCGTTCGATCTAGACGACATCGATCACGTCAGGGTTCCACTGCATACCCTTAACAAGGAGGCCAACAGTATTTCCTTGTCAAGGGAGGATCTTGGACTAGATCATCCTGAGGTGCTGGCCTCGCTGCGTTCACAGGGTCTAGATGACAATGATATTGAGCGACTTGCTGAGGAACTATTAAAGCCAGCAAAGATCAATAGCGACACCCCAGCGGGTCCTCATGGTTTATTCTGGACTAGTCGACTCAGGCAGGTCAAAGCCGCACAGGCCAAGCAAACAGAACTAAATGATCGCGGAGTAGATGCAGTCTTTCCGAACGAAGACGCTGTTGACATTCTTGACGCAAAGACATATCGATCGCTCCCCATAGAGGGTCTAGAAGCAGGCGCTGCTATTGAAATGATTCAACAATTGGTCAGGATGCAGGTTACGAAACGCGGAGCGAAAATTGCACAGAAACTTCGGCCCACGCAATCTCGACTCGCGGCTCCTAAAGAAATGTCGGTAGTGTAATGAGAGCAATCCACGTCGCAAATGTTCCTAACGCCAGGGTGTATTACATCTTGGACGGCGATGAGGACGGCCATGATGGAGCAGTAGTTCTGCCCAACAAGGACCCGATGTTTATCAACTTCTGGTCGTTTGCGGATCGTAAAAAGACATTAAAGCCGATTACGAATACGTCATTCCATAAGTTCTTTTGGGATGGACATAAGGGCGATGAGGCTGATCGCTGGAACAACATGTTTTTCGAACGGCTCATCAAGCCTGATACGGAAATGCTTTCCAGCGTTCCCATTGTAACCAAGTTCCCGAACGTCAAAAAGGAACGCAACAATGCACGCGGCAATCATGCTTCCGAATTCAAATCTCTAACTGGTTCGGGTCAGCACGAGAAGGCTTTGGGTCGTCGCAGGCGCGGTGGTCTTGGTCGCGGTATCGGACGCGTTGCTCGCGGGGTGTCCTCGGTCTTCGATCCCAAAGCATGGGACGGAGACGGCGATGGCATTGTTCAGGAGGGAACCCCCTACGAACGCCCTGCCATCCCGGGAGTCAATACGAATCTCCCAGGGATGCCACACACGCCAACAAAGCCGGCCGACTTTCCGGACGATACTCGGGATCCGATCCTTGAAGCAAAACCCGATGTGAGTCGCATGCGACGATTCAGGCCGGAGGGTGCTGTCGGGGAACATCAAAATCTTACCCCGATGCCTAGCCGCCGTGCCGAACGTATGGCGAGACGTACCGAGTTTTCGCCGCGGAGGGAGGGATTGCGTTCGGGAACAGATCCACACGGACCCCAGGGGACTGGCAGCGACGGAGATCCAAGGGGTGGAACCTACCCGCCACCCAAACCGTTCGACGTATGGAGACTTAATAAGGATACCAAGATACTGATACGGGTTATCGACGAACGGATAGCCCGCGCGAGAGGGCCTAAGCATTACGAAAAATGGCAAGAACGGGTCCGTGACCGAGTTGACAAGGAACTCAATGCCGGTCAGCCCATTGAAACCATCGCTGATGCAAAGAGGGTTATGGGGGCGGTCAATCCCTCATTCCTGCCAGGCCCCAACGGCGAATCACCTAGATCCGAGGCCAGTTTTCTAGGTGGCAGGGAACTCATAGAGCGCTTTCCGCACGGTACCGGCGTATACAAACTGGGGAAGGTCAAGTTCCGTGATGACGACGACGTGTTTGACGTCCACGACCGCAACATGATGTACGCATGGCTGGCCAATTCCATACAAACCGGTCGATACGACCTAGTCAACTGGGCTCTGGTTTCTAAAACTGAACACGATCGTCGGGCCGACCACGGAGTCAGGGGTTACGACGGCACTTCCGCTTTGGGGCAGGTTGCATACGAAGCCGCCACGGATGATGCCTGGCGACTTGACGAACGTGATCGGGCAACAACGGAGGAGTTGGCCGAACTCATGGGCGACGAAGATGCTCCGATATTCGCAGCCGGCACGGTGTCACAGGAGATCCTCCAGGAATCCCTCGGATGGCTCGAGCCGTCTGGCAGCGGGTACGTTCTCAACGTAGGTGGCGGCGGGCAGGAGGCCCGGGACAAACCAAACCTAAAAGTTATGTACTCGTCCGAGCCAGAAATTGTTACCGAGTTCATGCCAGACCAGTCCTTGCTCGATCCAGAATTCCGCAAAGCCCAACGACTTAGCCTGCTACAAGAGAGTACCGACGGGAGAACTGATTCCTCCGGCAACCCAGTAATGGTTAAGGCTTATGGAACCGAGCATTCGATGATCCCCAAACTCATCCTGACCAAGACGGACAACGTTGCAATAACGCAACTGGCAGCAACAATGAAAACTCTTGAAGACGACCTCAACCGTACTCAGGAGGAAATTGACACAAAAGGTACAGATGGAGCAATAGCCCCCGGTCACGGCGGCAGGTACACCAAGAGATTCATGCGAGTCTACGATCAGGCCCGAGCCATCTTTCATGACTCCGTCAACCAGCATGAACTCGGACACGCCAATCACTGGTTGGCAATGATCGAAGACGTAGGAAAGCGATCGGGAGCGCTTGTCGGTAGAAAATTGAACTTTAAAAAACTGTCAGATTACATGGCAACCAAACGACACGCGGCGATGACGGGTAGAGAGAAACGAAGAGTGTTGGAGTTTGCGGCCATCCACGCCATGCACCGGGGTGGAATGGCATTCGATGCGGACATGTTCAGCGCACATAGGCAGGTAGGTAATCTCGTCCTCAGGCACCTGGCAGTTGGAAGTCAGTTAGAAGGAAACCACCCCGACGTTATTGCCGCCACCCAGGCATTCAACGACCATATGGACAGATACACGGAAGCCCTTGGCCAACCGATTCTGGATCACAACGGAGCAGAGATCAGGCGCACTCCTGAAATCGCTAAACTGCTCAAGCAGGCCAAAGAAGCGGTGCAGGCTAAAGGGGGGCTGATCACTTTCCAATACGATCCTGTCGATACAGGGCCCTTGACTAGGGGTGATCTGCACTTCCTGTTCGGTCCGTCATCCTTGCTTCTCAACCAGATCCAGGATCCGTTCGGCAATGTGCAAATGCAAGCCATATATACGAGTCCGTTAGTATTTTTGAGCGAGAAAGATAACAAGAGAGGGCAGCCATTCACCCATGAACCCTGGGGCAACCTTGGTTCGATCATGGACTCCGAACTGATCGAGAATCGCCTACCGAACGGGGAGGGGTTCGTACCGGTTCCAGGCGTTGATGTAGGGGATAAGGTGCGAGTTGATTCGGTTTCCATGCAGGCCATAGAGCGGATGTACGAATCGGGAATGTTCGGCTACGACGACGGCCGTGGCATCAAAATAGACAAGGTTGGGCCGGACACTATCCAGCGCTTGTACCTAGCCAGAGGTCGAGTCGCCGGGTTGTTAGCCAATCCGAACAGAGATGCGTCAACCGCGACTGATGCTGAAGATACATTGGACCTTGACCCGAAGAAATCGATTGAATTGCCCTCTCAGGGTGATCTGCCTGCAGAGGATCTCTTGCGAGTCTTCCTTCCCTCAGAGGTAAAAAGATCCTTGTCGGATCGTGAAGTTGATGATCTCTCAAAAAAACAGGTCGAAGGAGCAGTAGACCGTAGCAAGGGTGTCGGAGCAAACTCCCTGACAGATATCCTAAAAGCCAGGCAGTTGCTTGCTACCGGAGCAAGCCCGCAACTTAATACGACCGAAGCAAACACTCTTCTCCGAGAGTCAGGGCCACCCCATGAACAGGTCGATTACCCGCTTAATGTCAGGTTACCCAACCGCCGTGGTGGTTTTGTCCTGCTCGGTTCCGGAGACTCTGTCCTGGGTCCCGATAACCCAAGCACCGGTCAACCATGGGCGGCCGGAGATGAATTGCATCGAATGGTCGTAGGTGACATCGCGAAAGGGAGAGAGGTTATGGCGCAAGGTGACCTCTCCAATGCATTCGAATCTCACGCCCTCTTGACGGGACACTACGACGATCTCGACGACGGTGAAAAAGACGCACTCGTAGAGATCGTCGCCGGGTTCGGTGGTACTCGGTACTCGCCATATATGGGCAAGCGGTACGGTGCCCCCAGCGCCCAGGTTTATGCGGTAGACGCGACACGCCAGGAGATTATGTCTGAACTCACTGCGCTGGCATTCGCCGGAGAAGAGATTATGATCGAAGTAGAAAAGATTGACGACAAAGGGAAGTTGGTCAAGGAGTTTGTCGAATTGAGTCCGGCTCAAAAAGCCATCATCGAGAAACTGATGAAGTGGATGAAGCCAAAAGCACAATGGGGGCCGACGGATGCCTAAACCTAAAGATCGACACTGGCAAGCACGGAAAGAACGGCTCTTCCCTGATGGGAGGATTCAAATTTCTCCATACGACAGTTTGGACCAATTCATTGGCCGCCTGCGAGAACTCGAAGACGGAATGGATCCACATGCTCCACGCCGCTCCCATCCCGCAGAAGAAATATTTGTCAAGATGTCGAACGGTGACTGGAGAGACGAGCGGGATCTAGCACTGTGGCACCATTGGAGCACGAACGCGTTTTTCCTCGATCCAGACGGCGACGTTCCTGAAAAAATGCCAGTCACTCCTCAGTTAGGAAAAATCTTACCTCTTTCAGAATGGTCGTCAATGTTTGCTGATGCGCTCCTGAGCAACAAGAAGAGAAGGGAGGCCAAGAGTGACGACAAATAGCGACTACCGGAGCAAGGGCGTCCAAGACATTATTCTGGATCTCCCCCAGGAACGTCTTACCTCCATTACCCGTGGTCGTGGTCCTCGTCGTGGAAATCTCGAACGGCTGCTTCGCTACTGGCGGCCCATCATGAGAAAGGGTGGTGGGTTCCGACGTTGTCGTGTGATCCTCGCCAACCATCCGGAGTTATACCCATTAGAAAGAATCTGCGCTTGGCTTCATCACGAAACCACCGGACTCTGGCCCAACGAGGGTTGCCACCACCCGGGGATGAAGAACTGCAAGGGGAAACTTAAGAAAAGGGGTTGGTCCGATAAGGAATGGTCTCGCCGAATGGCTCGACGATTCAAAAAAAGGGCGAAGAAGGGAAAGAAGGACCTTCTCGGATATAACATGGAAGAGGATTTCTTCTTCGGAGACTACATGGAGGTGAAGGATTCCCTAGGTGAGAACAACTATAATCCAGTAGTAACCCGTGAGGATTTCAAACACGCCACGGATGTCCTGAGGGACTTCGTGGACATGGAACCAGAATTCGCTACCTACCTTCGAGATTACGATAGTTGGGAACTCGTGGGCGATGACGGTTTCGGAAATTCACTAAAGGTAGATTTCAACCCCAGCGATTGCGGGTGTGACTAATGGAGTCTAGTTACTTCTACACTAAAAATGTTTCCTGTTGTGGTGACGAGCCCGCAGAGATTCTAATTTCTGTTAAACGTGTCATCTCTGTTGATTTATCCGATACTCGCCCCAATGGATTTATCCATGGTGCGCGGGCAACCCAAGATGCAATAATCAACTACAAGGCGTTGTCTCGCCGAAACGGGAACACCAAACAGTACAGCATTAAACGGGTTGGGCTCGTAGGTTCTCGCAGCGGACTTGGACAGGCTGCTCAAGCAATCGGATCATTCGTTACTCCCGGCAATGTCAGCAGGGTCCGGAGTCCAGTCAGATCACGCCTCTACTCGGCCCTCACCCCGGGTATGCCTGGGATGGGTCGAGGAATCAGGGGCAGGGAACGCACCCACCGATGTCCGGAGGGTTACCAGTACGGCGGTCGCTTTACCGACAGCGCATGGTCCACTTGCGGCATGATGCTGTTCGGTATTCCGGGTCCGCTCGGGGCGACTATCGCCGCGCTCCGACGCGCAGCGCGAGGGGCAACAGCCTCCATGGAGGGAACTCCCATCACGGCAGGTGCGAGCGGAGACCCAGTTATCCAATCGCGTAAACCCCAAGCCCAAATCCCCAAGGTCGGTCCACCTAATCCAAATCTTCAGGCACAGGCAATAGACAAACTCATTGCCGAGATGGGACAACCAAACATTGCTGCGCACCGAATGATTCGCCGGGATGGCTTCCATCTCGAACCGGTCGTCACGCCATCGGTACTCCGAACCATTCCTGACAACAGGGACATGGAGGGAGCCACCTACCTGATGACGATGCCCGACGAGGGTATGGGCAAACAGGAACTCGGTCTCCTGTCAAATACCGGCGTTACAAAACTTACCTACGTCCGACCTGATGGTACGAGTGTTTCCCTAGCCAAAGTTCGAGAACTCACCGTCGGAGAACGACGCAAACTTGGGCGCACTGTCAACGCTGCGATGAAGTTAGACGACAGCAACGACCCACTTGCCCGTCTCAAGCACGTTTCAAACGAAACCGGCGACGGTATCAGCATTATTGAAAAGGGCACCAGCAAGGTCACCAAGGCGCCGCCCAAGGCAACACCGGAAGCGCCGGGTTCCGAAAGCGGCCTCATCGGCAGCATCGAAGAGGCCGCTCAGCATCTCTCAGCCGGCGGTCCGCTCTCCGAAATCGCACCGTCGATTCTCCAACAGGCCCTCAAGAGGCGCACTGAACTAACAGTTAGTAGGAATCGAATCACCACACCAGACAAGACGGTCTACACTATTAGGAGTCCCAAAAAGCCCTACGAACATCTCAATGCCTCCCTCGCGGCACGAATACAAAAACACTTAGGACTTGATTCGCCCGACGTTGCTTTTGTTGGAAAAGGTTCCCGCAGACAACATCTAGTACAGGATGCCGCATCAATTATTCCAGGTGCTCAAATAGATCGCAAAAAGGGCATTGCAGACTTTGAACCCAATGAGGTTGCATCGATGCTTGTTTCTGATGCTTTGACAGATGTGTGGAACCGACCAGCATCATCGATTGCATCGCTGGCCGAAGATGACACAACTAAGCCAATAGCAATAGACAGCCCCTCAGAACTCGTTGACTTAGATAAACTTAAGATCAACGAGAGAACGCGCATGCGTGTCGAAGAAATGCGCTCCCTGATGGACGAGGGCATTTACGGACGATACTTCCGTGAATTGCGCGCAGCGCAGAGACAACTATTTCAGCAGCACCTAACCCGAATGATCGCAAGGGCAGAGCGATTCAACATTCGAGGATACCGAGACTCCGTCGCTAACGATGGTGAACTGAACGCGGGAGAACTAGCACACTTGGATATTCAAGTCACACTCTTTGATTCGCGTCTAAGCAATCTAAAACAAAGTCTTAACGCTGTCATGACTCGTCTCGGAGGGACTTCGTGAAACATTACGCCGTCCTAACCGACACCATTCGTGAAGAACAATTCGGATTTGTTATCAAGAATGGCGCTTACAACATCTGTTATGGACTTCATTCTGCTGGACAAGAGTGGGCCGAACTCTATAACTCTGGCGAATCCAAGTCTCTAGAAGAACACCTGCCCTCAGACGTAATCGTCAGTCAATTCGGTCCACTTTCAGATTCTACAAAAATCTTTCTCGACGGAGCGGTCGACGGTACATCTCGAGACATCCCGATGCCTTCGTCCATGCGTCGTACTGACAGTCAATGGATAAGGAACGAGTCCAGGGGGCCACAACTAAAAGATCGACGACTAGATCGACTTAGCGGTGTCACACGACAGATCGCCGTTGACTACAAGGCCTGCGCATTCATCACGGACGCTAGGCGATCAAGCGTTCTACTCAAAACACGACTCCTGAACGCAGGATTCAACCGCAGTTTCACCGGATTTCGCAGTCGAGGCACCGACGAATACACCTACACAGAGGCTGCCGGAGGCACCAGTGCAATGCGCCGCGCCGCCAAGGAACTCCAGAGGGCAAAGACTGACGTCCTCGTATCCCGTCAGCCCTTCTACAACTCAACGGAAGTTAAAGTTCTTGGTGCCCGAATAGGCGGAGGGGGCGCCCGGGCTGCCAGACGGTTGGCCCGTGGGGCTGAAATGTTCGACCCGGATGCCGTCGACGCCGACATGGACATGTTGGTTCAGGAGGGCACTCCATTCGAGCGCCCGAAAACGCCAGGAATGCCAGGGAAGCCCCATTTCATTCAGGGGCGACGCAAGCCAGGCCTGCGTTCTGACAGGGACGGGGAGAGTCCTCGAGCCCGTGCAGAGCGTCGGTCGCGAGGCGAGTTCGACGAAGTAACCCGTGTGGGCGAACCTCACATGACCCCACACCATGAGCCGGATGGGTCGGAGTGGGAATTCCGTGCAACTGACCCCGCCAAGCCCAAGAAGGGTGGACGCTGGGTTGAAATGACTGACCCCAGTCGGCGACGGGAAGTGGCTGATCGTGCAAGAACTAGGCGTCTGGCGGAAGGCGAGGCCGGTGCTTTCGGGGGCCATGACCGCCGTTCCCAACGCGTGGGAATGCGCTCCTCCCGGAACGATCCATATGCTCCAGAAAACGACCCGCCTCCTTCGGTCATGCGATCGGACGGAACTACTGAAGTCGATCCCGAGTGGCTTGCACGTCATCCAGAAGGCGTTGCCGGCTGGATGCAGGCAAATGGTCTTGGCGGCGAACGCAACGAACGGGACGACAATCTTGATGTGTTCGACGACATTCTGCGTGACATGGATAACGCCATCAGGGACAGTGATACCAACAAACTCGATGAGGTCGGAGAAGAACTAAACGCCCTTGGGAAGATCTATTCCAGCAAGTTCGGATTCAGTGATGGCATCAACCCGGATTGGGACATTCGTGATCCTGATGACCGGAGGGACTGGCACGAATCAGAGATGGGGCCCGGTCATGATGCTGTCGGCAAAATCTCAACAGACAACGTCAACGTTGAAATCGTTTCCGAAGCAGATGTTATGGGTGAAGGTGAAGGCTTCATGGTGTCCGGTTACTACCGCGACATCGACGGCACGTTCGGCAATAGGGCCGAATGGCTGTATGACTTAGATGTATTTGATACACCCGAAGAAGCAGCCGCATGGGTCGACTCTCTTGACGAGTCCATAGATAACGATGTCGGTTACGACGACTGGACTCCACCCGGCAAGGGGGA
>Ga0315318_10000035_pt1 | contig 50642 bp, 73 predicted proteins | sample M1200m3416metaG_FD_203703 | JGI IMG/M metagenome (GOLD analysis project Ga0315318, IMG submission 203703) | Ammonia-oxidizing marine archaeal communities from Monterey Bay, California, United States - M1 200m 3416 | ecosystem: Environmental > Aquatic > Marine > Coastal | place: USA: California... | reverse complement strand
GTATCCACTTGTGATGTGGCAATCGAGAGGTATAGTACTCATAAACTTTCTCTATTATCTCGTCCAAATACTCTGGGTCATAGTTGTCAGTTTGTATTTCGCCTATCTCTGAATCTTTGAAAACAAGTTCTCCGTCTTGCAGGGCCTTCTTTGCCCTAGCTGCCAACTCTAAAATTTTATGAACTATAGTTCCTTTGTCTGCTTTCTTGCCAGATAGCCCCCTCCATCCTAGGCCGTATTCCATATAATATTGCATGGGACACATGCGATGACAATTAAAGGAGCTGCTTCTAAAATAAACAATTGGTATACTCATATTATTTTTCCTCCTCAGGAATAGACAGTTGAGGAATTACCTCTTCTAGATGTCGCAGAGCATAATAGACTTTCTCGTTCTGTTCGGAAATTGTAAGGTCTGTATTTTCTATCATAACATTACAGCTAGATAAGGCTTCCCCAATCTCACTTTCACTAGAATGTGAATCTGTTCCCTTATAAATATCTCTGGCAAGACCCAGCACAAAACCGCCTTGTTTTTGGATTTCTTCTATTTCGTTTTTAAATCTGACGTCAGATACTAAAGCTAACTCTGAACCTTCTATTTCTACTTTAGACAAGAAGGAATCTAGCCATACTTTATGGTTCATTTTTCTAAAAATATCAGTTCCAACATACTGTAGGACTTCTCGGGCACTCATCTTGCCCTTAGCATGGACTAAAAGGCCCAGAGAGCTAGCTTGCTCTTTAGTAAATCCTTTTTTCTTTAGTTCTCCCGGAGGTATAACTCCCGGCATATCTTCCCATCTTAAATTGGTTTTACTGTTCTTGTCCTTGTCTGTTCCAAAGACTTGTTTCCTCTCTAAGCCTAGAATACTAATGGCCATTTCTTTAAGGGTATCTGCTAGGGCATACAATCGAATATATCTACCAATTTCGTTTTCAAAAAGGCTCTCTATGTCTACATGGGGTTCTTTAAATGGGAAAAATTCTTCTTTGGTTGGATTCTCTCCGAATATATCGGTAACTTCAATCTCCCCACTATCGGAAAGTCTAGAGACTTTACATATTCCTAACTCGGCAAGCTTCATTGCAAGTATACAATTGCAAACAGTGTTTTTACCGCTTTGTTTCTTGCCAGCAAACGCTATAATCTGTGTCATGGTTATACCTTATTAGTTATTAAGTTCTGGGTAAAGGCCATTCAAAACCTCTAAACGATCTAGAGCGTCCACAAGAAGGTCTAATGCCTCGTCTAAATTCTGATGGAAATCGCCAGTTGAGTGATCTCCAATACCAGCAGCATTGTTTGTCAACAATTCAAGAGACAGCTTAGCTTTTTCTTGATCTGCAATAGCTTTGTGGTACAGGTAACTGATAGCGTAATTTTTTACTTCTTTTTGGGGCATGTTAAATTTCCTTATAAGCGTCCATAGCTTGTTGAATAAAAGGTTTAATGTCAGATGTTACACCATCTACATTGAGGTCAGCGACATCATTAGCATTGAATCTAGGGAAGTATAGTCGATACAATCTACCACAAACTTCTTCGATTTTAGCCGCCGCCTTCTTTCCAGCCTCATCATTGTCCATTAAGCAGACTATAGATAAAGCACCAGATTCGTCCAGCAGATGTTTTTGATCGTTATTGAATGCCGTACCAAAAATAGCTACAGCATTATATATTCCAGCTTCGGCTAGCCGCCAGACATTTCCCGGCGATTCAACAAGAATTGCAACGCCTGTGTCTAACATATAGTTCTTAGCCTTCCAGTAATTATACAACCACTTTTCTTTCTGGAAGCCCTTGCTGTGCATCCATTTTGGGAAGTGTCTACAATTTTCTTTTGGAGGATGGTAATGCTTGCACTCTTCACATCTGGGGTGAATGCTTCTACCTGTGCAGCCAACAATATACTTATGGTCATTATCATAGATTGGAACAACAGCCCTTTGATACATGGGTTTGCGAGGGTTATCACAATACCCAACATCATATTCTTCTAAAATCTCTTTGTCGAAGCCTCTATCTACGTAATACTTAGCTGGAACCTCTAGTTTTTCTCTGTATTGTTCCTGTGTTATCCCAAGACCTCTAGCTTTTTTTGTAGAGATAGAGCTAACTAAGCTACCAAACTTCATCTTTTCAATGTTTACTGTTTCGCTTTTTAAAGAGTTAAAGTCTTGCTTAAGGAAGGACAATAAAAATTCTACAGCCTCAGAGAAGTTGGCTTCCTTGTCTCCCTCTTTTTCCCAGTTGTATTTGAATCTAGAGAGACACCCTCTTATGAAGTGTATTAGGCTATTGCCAAATAAGTCTTCGCATTGGTGAGTCCTACATTTAAAGTGAACCTTGTAGTCCGCCTTGGGGTACATATTTAGGGCGGTAGGGTTGTCTCCGCCGTGTATTGGACAGCAGGATTTTATAAGTATCTCGTTTCTATAGCTAGCCCTTACCCCAAAATACTCATAGATTTGGTCTATGTGCTGTGCTGCTAGGGCAGATAGTTGTTTTAGCTTGCCAAAGTCCCCATATTTATACGAATGGGATGTCTTCGCTTGGTGAGTATTGTTCTGGTTCATTTTCGTACGTGTTATCCTCTAATTCGAAGGCTGTCTTTCCTTCTGATATCCTAGCATAAGATCCATTCATCATTATATTAATATAGTCTTTGTCTTCTAGTCCTTCCCCATGTCGAGAGATGACGGGGACAAGTTTGCGGTTTCCATTTTCTGGCCCGTCCTTGGCAATTTCTTCATCAGATTTATATTTGTAGATACTAAAGTTAGAGCAGAGCCAAATAATTCTATCTGAACCAGAGGCAGTATCTGTCGTCTCTTTGTTTATGCCATCGCGATTTAGCTGTATAAAGGACAGTACTGGGACTTCGTATCTTAATGCAAAATTGTGTAGGGATGTCATCATAAACCCCAAAACTTGGAACTCCTTCATGTCGCTTTTGATCGCAGCAGAGTCCATTAGCTTTAGGTAGTCATAAATTATGACACAATCATTCGCTTTGCCCTTATCGTTTACGCCAACTACCTTTGCTATCCATCTACGCATAATGGAGATTTGGTCTTCAAAAGACATACCTCCAATGGATTTAAAGTAATAGGGAATATCTTTTATCTCTTTGGCGGCCTCGAGAACACGCTGGTTTTTTAAGGGACTTTGAGAGAATTTACCAGTTTCAATATCGTTAATTTCAACATCAGAAAGCATAGCCATCATCCTGTTTTGATGATCTTCTTTCCTCATCTCAGTATCTAGATTTAGGACAGGAATGCCTTGTCGGGCTATATGAACCCCCATATTGTCGGCTAGCAAAGTTTTTCCTGTTTTTGGCCTAGCCCCTATAACATTCACAGTGCCTCTTCTGAGTCCTCCACCAATAGCAAAGTCGTAACGATTGAAGCCAGTAGAGATACCGATCTGATCGATAGGGTCTTCTGCTAGGTCTTTCAAGTAGTCTTCGACGTCTTCAAACATCTTACTTGGGGCCTCGTCTGAGTCAGAAAGAATGGAGGTAAAGTCAAAAATAGACTCTTCCGCTATGCCTAAAATCTGGGAGATAGGCTCATCTCCTTTGACCTCAGTGTACTTTTCTTTAGTCAGTTCAAGCTGGTCATACATCATTCTAGCTATTTGTAGCTTGCGTACCTTGGCTGCAAAGCCCCTTACGTTGGAGAGCAGGACAGGAAACTTTGCAATGGAGGCTAGGTGTGAGACCTCTTGGTTATTAAAAAAGTCACTTAAACCTATCTCTTTTGCCGCCGACAATATCAAAGGAATGTCTGGCTTGACAGTATCATCTTTTTCTATTACATGCTTAAGACAGCAGTAAATGGACATATTAGACTCTATAGTAAAGCTATTTTCATCAACTATATCTGCTATATCAAAGTATGCGTCTGATCCATGTCGAAGAACTCCTGCTAGGATAGCTCGTTCTGCTGGCAGGTCTTGTAAAATCATCTTATCTCCTTACGCAACAGTTGTTGCATGTGTATCTATTAATATCTTGTAATGTGACCGCAGACACCTCGTCTTCTCTTCCGCAGACCATACATTCCACTTCAACCAAAGAGGCTTCTTCTCTTGTTCTAGGGGTTCTTTCAAAGCTTTTACTTGCCTTGTCCGCTTCTTCTGCAGCCTTGAGCTCTTGTCTCTCCGAGCTAGAAAAGTTAGTATTTCTCATGAAGTCTTCAAACTTATTTGGTCGGTTTCCAGAGAGATCCATCCTGCTAGTTCTAGCCTTATTCCCCTTGTCATTCCCAAAAGACTTGGTAGATCGCCCCTCTCCTCTTCTTTTGGACTTAGGCTTCTTTCCTCTCTTTCCTTTTCCTCTTTTTCTTTTGTTGCTAGACTTGGGTTTGTTGTTTTCAATCGAATGAACGCCTTGGTCGTCCTGCATCTCAACTATTACCTGCATGAGGTCTTCTTTCGACATTCCGCTTAACATTTTTTTTAGTTCTTTTTTGCTCATGCTCTGTTTACCTTTGCTCTTTGAAGGTTGACAAATAAGTCGCTAATGTTCTTTACGGAGTTCGCTAAATAGGTAAGCCTGTCCGCTCTTTGCTGTGCATAGACTTGTATCTTTTTTAATTTACTTGCATAACTGTCTTCTTTAATAGCTTGATTGTATTGGCTGTCCCAAGATCCGGAATATTGGCTCTCTCTACCAGCGAGCATGTTTTTAATACAAGAGTTAGCCCAGTTTACTCTAGCTACTTCCCTATTGTATGAACGCTGTAGATAAAAAGAAAAGCCACCAAGCAAAAGGGCAGCTTCAGCACATTCTTCAACAGTTAACTTTTCCATTTGCTGTCTAGGCATAGACATATAATTCTTAACAGAAGGGTCATGAAACTCACCAGTATACTGCGACATACCGAGACTTCCCTCATACTCATCCAAAACAGAGTCTACGTGCTCTAGTCGTTCCTGTGGCTGATTCTGTGGTTCCACTGTTTTATATCCTCGTTATACGGAAGCTCAATGTACGTTATATTATTATACTCGCACCATTCCCTTTTTTTGGCATCTCTTTGTTTTTGATTCAAAAAATCTTGTGCTGAAGTATGAAATAGAGTATTAAAACGGTAATGTTGCTGTCCATGCACTTCAACAACCAGCTTTACTGTATTGATATAGAAATCAAAAAAACACTTCTCGCTTCGAGTCAAAGGGGCCATGACCTCTTCCAAAATTTGTACAGTAGGAAATGTCCCAATAAGTAAGTCTCTAGCTGCAAGATGTAGTTTAGATCTTCTTCTGTTATCGTTGGCTTTGACAACATAGCCGCTTAGCTTCCAGTTTTGAATTTCGTTATTTAGGTCTCTAACTTTCATTTCTTTCGTACATTATTGTTTTATTAGGAGAGGTAGTGGTAATTCTTTTTTGTTTAAAGTTTTCTAGTAGATGGATAGCGAGACCTTTAATAAAATCATCTATTTGTTTTGTTCCCGAAGAGACTCGGGGGTAGTTGATTACCGCTATCTCCCAGCCAGTTTCTATGTACTTTGTTCCGCATACGAATGTTGTAGGGGTAACTCTGACTGGAGTCCAGTCCTTTTGAGAGTCTTGAAAAAGACCTATCTCCCAATACAAATCACGCTTGAAAAAAGGCTCTTTCGTTTCTTCATTGATAGAACCTAAAAACAAACTCACTTGATATGTTTTATTCTTTTTTATTCTCATTGTACCGCTCATCACACACCTACCATTTCGAAAATCTGTTTTCTAAATTCTTCATACTCTTTAGGGTTATCCTCTAAATATTGGGCAAAGTTAGCCTTACCTTGAACCTTTTCGCCATTTGGTAGCTTTAGCCATGCTCCAGCTTTAGCAACCAAACCAAAATCGATTAGCAAGTCTGCAACTTCCATCTCCTTCCAAATACCTCTACCATATCTTATGTGACTCTCTACTTTTTGACCCGGAGGTCCGATAGCAGACGTTGCTATTTGCCAGTGTATGGTCTGTCCTATTTGAGCATCTCCTTGCATAAGTGGAACAGAGTGTGTAGCGTGCAGTTTTACATCAACCTGATACTTCAAGGCGTTTCCTGATTTTTCTATCTTTGTTTTCCCTCTTCCAAACCTCTGCATATTAGCCATAAGGTGAGTTATTCCAATCACGGTTACTCGATTGATTGGGAGAACGTTGGAAATCCTTCTACAGAACTTTGCTAAAATCTTTTGGACGCTCATGACCTGCATGTCTGAGAGGTCTCCCGTAAGCTCTGCTTCGCTAGATAAAGCCGAAAAGGAGTCTACGACAGCCAAAGAGCCCGGCTGCGTGTGTACAATATTGTCCACGATGCTCAGATATTTTTCAGCAGATAGAATGTTTCCTTCTGTAGATCCGATGATCTGCATCTCTTCTGAGTCAAGACTTAAGTCCGCAATACCTTCTAGGTCTCGCTTTTTTAAGCGACCTTCTATGTTGGCGTAGTAGACCTTACGCTGATAGTGCTTCTGTGCGTTTGCACAAAAGGTGAGGGCGGTTACTGTCTTCCCTACTTTCTCAGGGCCAGTCATTATAAACAATGACCCTTCAGGAACTCCTCCTCCTAGAGCTATGTCTAGTTTGGGGCCAACGGACAGAACTTCTAGAGGTCTATCTACAATTGAAGAGGGATCATGAAGAACATCACCATATTCTTTGATAATGTCTTTACTCATCTAATTCCCTCAACTTTGATATAATTGATTTTTTGTTGTTGTTGCTTTTATGCTTTACTTCTTGCTTGTCTACAATCTCGTACTCTTTAAACGTGCGTTCTTTTATAGCGGCTTGCTTCTCCTTAATTATACCCTGAAGAAAAGGAGACCTAAGAGAATAAGTTTTCCAACAACGGTTATCCTTAAGTGCTGCTATAACAGCCTCTTCTGAGAAGTCCTTTAATAGCTTATTTGCTATAGTAATTTGATAGCGAAAATACTTTTTCCATTCATCTATTTCCCAGAACTTAATCGGCAGTTCCTTGCGGTCTACCTGAGCCTTCTTTTCACACACAAACTCCGTTATGTATTGTGGTGCGGAGACCCATCCTTTGGGAGAGTACCTAGAAGGGTACTTGCTTTTTTCGCTTCTTTCTTTACTCATTAATCTTATGGATGGTGGTTTCTGATATCTTTGTTGGTTTAGCTTCACGTTTCTTCGCCGAGTCCACCCTATATGAGCCAGCCTCCGTCATAATTGCCACCCCTTTATTTCCAGAGGCAGTCTCGTTGATGGTAAGGGGGGTAGTTTCTTCTTCATAGTCTTCGAGCAGCGTTTCTATTAAAGACTTTTCTCTACCTAGAGCCCTAGCAATCTCACCAATGCTCATCTCATTGTTAATCATGCCTTCAATACAGAATTTCTCTGTCTCTGTTAAGGCTTTGGCTTTGGATAATTTTCCCATTATATTTCCCTTTCTGCATTACGCAACCAAGCAAAGTTTTTGGTTCTTAAAAAATTTATATAAAAATTAAACGCCTTTTCGCTGACTGGTTTAAGTTCCCACTCAGGTTTGCCAGCGTGACGCTTTTGTTTGTATTCTGTTCCCTCAGTATATATACCCATAGGATCAAAGGGCTTTCCGTAGCGGCCTTTTTTGATATAGAATTTGGTTTTGTTGCTGTCTTCTACTGCCTTAGCGTGAACCTGAGCAGGGTCAAACTCTTTTATATTCATGCGAGGGAACCCATCCTCATCAACCCAGTCCTGCTTTCCCAATATAGTATAGAGAGATGTTGTTTCATCGGCGGTTTCCCCTCTGGTGGGCTCTTCTGTGCGATCTTTATGTATTTTAAAGTTGCTCATCTGGTTTTTTTCCTTCTCTTTTTTGAAGCACTATCTTTTGTCCACTTGACACCGCCATCAGGCTTGTCCATTCGACTCATTCCAGTGGGAAGCTTGGCCCCTCCTTCGGTTTTCTTGGTTTTAAACTCTTTTCTAAGGTCTTCACATTTCCATTTTCCCAATTCCTTTGTTTGTTTGTCTGCGTAGTGACCAATGGTTTTTATCTCAGAAAGAGATAGGGTATATCCACCGTATACGTTGTCTTCGGAAAAATCTCGGTGAACATTTTTTATTTTTTTACAACTTGGACACTTTAAACGGTCTCTGTATTCTGAAAAAGAAGAGACAATTGACCAGCTATGATTGCAATCGTCACATAAGTAGCTATATTCTGGCATATCTATCCTAAATCATAAAGAAAGTCTATATAATATTGTACCCTACAAAGAGAGGATATCCCTGAATAAAATTACTGTTCTGGAATATTATTTAAAGACATCAATATCCTAGCCACAACATCGCTCCTAACTATATCAGAGTAATTAAGCTCGCAAATTGCAACATCCTCTATTTCTTCTAGACGATCCATACAGGCGATCAGTCCTCCGCCAGCGCTTCCTAAGTCAGACTGCATTAGGTCTCCGTTTATAACCGCTTTAGAGTGTCTACCAAGTCGAGTGATAAACATCTTGATTTGGTCGAAAGTAGCGTTCTGTGCTTCATCTAGAATCATAAAACACCGATGAAAATTTCTACCTCTCATATATTCTAGAGGGCAAAGTTCAATTATGTTTTTATCCATGTAGTCTTTTACTTCTTTTTCTGTTAGATACATTCCCATTTCCTCTAGAATAGGTACAAGATAGGGATTTATTTTTTCTAACATTGTTCCGGGCAAGTGACCAAGCCCTCTTCCAGACTCCACAACAGGCCTAGTAATTATTATCTTTTCTATTTTTCCAGCAAGCAAATATTGACAGGCTAATCCAACAGAGACACTGGTTTTTCCTGAACCAGCAGGCCCTGAACAGAAGGTAACAGAAGAATTCTCCATGTCTTCTATATATTTTGATTGATTGTCTGTCTTGGCCTTTAGCGTTTTTCTTCTGTAGCGAGAAGAAGGCGCATTTTTTCTTTTTGTCATTAATTACCTTTATGTAGCTCGGTTATTTTAAGATTGGTTGGGCACATGGGACATAAGTTTATAGATTCACCTTCATGAAGACCCTCTTTGTGTTGTCCTAATAAGATGACTTGCATAATCATGCTGTCTCTTGTTTTGGAGTCCTCAACAAGCCTATCAAGAGCCGGAATGCTAAGCTTTGGAAGAGGCTTCTCTTTAGACACTTCTTTATGGAGAAGGACTGTAAGTACTATATTAATCATACATAGAACCATCAGAAAGTGACCTATTGGTTTAATGTCGCTCATATCATTTTCTTTCTATTGTCTGGGATGCACCAGTGGAAAAGTTGAAGGTATGTACTGCTCCAATGTCCATCTGATAAGTGGATATTCCCACTCTAACATATCGTCGATCTGGAGAAACTATAACTGGCCCTGTCCTCATCATGGTTCCTTTTGGAATTATGGATATAATAGGATGATATCCAACCCCTCTTTGTCCTAGTGTCGGAGTCCTGTTAAACGTTAGGGCTTTTCTATCTCTAGCAAGCTCTCGTGTCGCAGGAGTATCTTCTAGGCTATTGAGCTTTTCTCTGAGAGACATCTCCCTTTCTTTTGGGATGTATCTGTCAACCTCTAACATTATTCTCTTCATCTCTATTTCAGGAGTTTTGTTAGACTGCATAGCTATCTTAAGCCCCTCTCTCATCCACGGTTGAGACTGTCCATTCCTTATGGAAAAAAGCATTATGTCAATAGAGTCTTTGACGAGTAACTTGGCTTGCTCTGTCATTCCCTCTTCCTGTAGCCTATGGGCCTGAATCATTTTAAGCTGAACCGTAAGTCTTACCTGCTCCTTGCTCTGTGGTTTTTGTGCAACCAAAAGGGTTGGGAGTAAAAGTATGGTCACGACTAATAAAGATTTCTTAATTATATTCATTATGCAAACAATTCTTTAATTATTTTTCCAGAGTTAGCTATTTTCATAGGCCTTCCACTGTTACTGGTAAAGGTAGTGCTTAAAGAAATACCTAATGCTTTACAAACAGAGGCCATAACATCTTGAGATGAATAAGGATCTGTTATAACCTTAGTGCCGTCATCGCTTGTTGCCCCCACCGCGATACCACCATTCATGCCTGCTCCACCAACCACGACACTCCAACTACGAGCCCAGTGATCGCGACCAGCGTTTCCGTTGATACGAGGAGTACGGCTGAATTCACCCATCCAAATAATGGCGGTGTCGTCAAGCAGCTCTCTTTGCTCAAGGTCTTCAACCAGCGCACTCATTCCTTGGTCAAGCACGGGTAGCTTATTGTCTTTTAGTGTCGGGTGGATATTTTGGTGATTATCCCACCCTCCTAAATTAACTTCAATAAAGGGAACTCCGACTTCAACAAGCCTTCTTGCCATTAGGCAACCTTTGCCGAATCCATTGTCTCCGTACCTTTCCTTGACGGGTTCAGGTTCGCCTGCAATCTTAAAGGCTTCCATCTGTTCGCTTGTAAGAAGATTGAACGTCTGCTTCAATACCGATTGGTGATCCTTAGCAAGAGAGCCTCTTTTCTGATTAATGAAATTAGTCTCTAAGAAATCAAGAGCATAAGCTCTTTGAATGAGTCTTGCGTCCACCTTCATGTCTAAATTTCTTATTCTACCATCGCTATTGACAGAGAAGGGATTATACTGAGCCCCAAGAAAACCTGCCCCCATACTGCCTCCTCCGACAGTAACGAACTGAGGTATTTCAATGTCGTCTCGTTTTAATTGGTGAGACAGAACAGACCCGTAGCTCGGGTGTTCCATAGATGGGCTGGGAACATAACCAGTGTGCATATAATAACGTCCACGCATATGGTCAGCTTCGCGAGTACTCATAGATCTAACAATAGCCATATTGTGCATCTGCTTGGCCATCAATGGCATGTGCTCACAAATCTGGACATCTCCTGAGGTGCCTATCGGTCTAAACGGCCCTCCGGTTGCGGCGTCCGGTTTTAGATCCCAGATATCCATAGTAGACGGACCACCACCCATCCACAGTAGGATAGCGGATTTCCCGTTTTTCTTTATCTCTTCCTGATTGGCTTTTAGTGTTTGAAGAAGTCCAAGGACGCCAGCTGTGCTCGTTAAAAATTCTCTTCTTTTCATTCTAATTCTTCCTTTAAGCTAAATAATTAATTCTTGTCTTACTTTTCCACCGTCTATGATTTCAATAGGCCTATCTCCGGGAGCCATCAGTTCTTTATCTGCGACAATACCTAACTGATTATATATTGTTGTAGCCCAGTCTTTAACGGTTAGAGCATCTTCTTCTGGCTCACTAGCCGTGGCATTAGACTTGCCGTAGACTATACCTCTCTTGACTCCTCCTCCGGCCATAACAACACTAAACACCTTAGGCCAGTGATCGCGACCAGCGGTAGCATTAATTTTAGGAGTGCGACCAAATTCAGAAGCTATACATACAAGCGTTGAGTCAAGCATACCTCTATCATCTAGATCTGAAATAAGGGCGGCGAAACCTTGGTCAAGAGCTGGAGCCTGTCTTTTAATTCCTCCTTCGATACCATTATGCATGTCCCACCCGCCGTAGGTTAGTGTAACAAACCGAGTGCCAGCTTCAACTAAGCGTCTCGCAAGCAACATTCTTGCTCCCGCAGTATTGCGTCCATATCTATCACGGGTAGCAGAATCTTCTTTATTAATGTCAAATGCTTCCCTAGCCTTCTGGCTATTAATTAAGCTATATGCTCTATCATAGAATGTATCGACGGCATCGAGTGAGTCTGAATTTTCTTTATTAGCAAAGCGATCATTAACAGTAGCTAGAACCTTCTGCCTCTTGATAAACCGATCATCATTTACTCCGTCGGGCAGGTTTAAGTCGCGTACTTTGAATCCCTCGCTGGCTGGATCTGCCCCAAGACCAAACCCAGAAAAGGAACTACTTAAATAACCAGTTCCAGCATATTCATTGGGAGGACTGGGAATACAGACATAAGGAGGAAGGTTTTTTCGTGGGCCAAATTCATGCGATACCACAGAACCTATACTTGGATACTGGAGAGCTGGACTAGGGCGATAGCCGGTGAACATATTGTGCGTCCCTCTTTCATGAGCCGCTTCACCATGAGTCATTGATCGGCAAATCGCAATCTTATCAGCTATCTTTGATGTGTTGACCATCATCTCATTAAGCCTTACTCCGGCGACATTGGTTTGAATACTGTCCATCGGCCCACGATATTCAATTGGAGCAAAGGGTTTTGGGTCCCAAGTCTCTTGGTGAGCAGAGCCACCGGGAAGGTAGATAAATATAACGCTTTTTGCTGGCCCTTCCTTGCTCTCGTAGAACTTCTGGTCGCCACGAGCCCCTAGGGCTTGTAGAATACCAAAAATGCCAGCTGTACCTGTTAAAAACTCTCTTCTTTTCATAATACTAGTTCCAACTTCTCTCCAAACAAACAACAAGCGTCATGTGTTTCCTTGTGTTTAGCATAAGACTTATCGTCAAGAGGTAGATATTCTTCGTGATACCACAGCTTGCTGCTACTGCCATCAAAAGTCATACAATTACAAGCAAAGTCAACCTCTACACATTCGTCATCAATTCGCACAACCTGTGCGATAGAATATTCGTGTCAGTCAAAAGGCTCCTTACCAGCGAGGGGAAACTCAGTTCTTTGTACCCAGTCATTTAGCTTTACCATTAAGTTAGTTCCTTATTTTTTATAGTTTCTGTAACGTGACATAAAATATTTTTTTGCTTCGTCTCTTTCTTTTTCGTCAAGCTTACCATCCTTGTTCTTATCAAACTTGCTGATGATCTCTTTATATCGAGATTCTCTGTCTGGAGAAGGTCTTCCTTGTGGAGGTCTGCCCTGAGGGGATCTACTACGTGACGGAGGCCCGAAGCTAGGAGCTCTTCCATCAAAACCACGAGTAGGCTTCTTGTGTGGAGGTTGAAAGTCAGGGGTTCTTCCATCAAAGCCACGAGGAGGTGATGGGCGGTCTACTTTACAGCATCCGGGCTTGCACTTGCAGCCTTTGCTACACTCGCACTTGCATGCACGACCGCATTTCTTACAGTCTTTACAAGAGGGTCTTGAAGGTCTACCCTTTGAAGGTGCAGCGATTAGGCCCATTGGCAACATGAGCGTTGCGGCAACGATAGATATTACATTTCTTCTGTTCATTCTCTTCTCCATTCATGTTAAATGATTAATGTTTTTAGCTTTAGTGTTTAACACCTGAAAACCACTTTAGTTTCGCCAAGACGCCATCACCTTACCTGCTAGCCACGATATGCGTAAAATAATAGCAAGCATCACAATGACTAGAAATGTCTTCATCCTCTTACCTTCTTTTAAATCTATTTCTATTCTCTAGTGATATTGTCTCTCTATTATTTAATTCTGAATCATAAAGTGTGTGGGTAGTAATTATCCATTTAAATGATATATGTCTTATTGTATCGCATGTAAAGTCTTGATATATACATACCCACCCTCTTTTGGTTTTTGCAAGGGCAGTATGAATAATTCGTGGCTGTTTAAGATTATTGTTTTTAACAACCACATAGTCTCTTACTACAAACCCAGAGCCCTGCTTACTCAGTCCTGTTTTTTGTCTTGTGTTGGGGTCTAGTACTGGAATGAGAATAGAATCTCTCCATTCCCACCAAACATACTGAACCAATCTTAACTTAGTTTCTCCTGTTGTGTCATCTGTTTTGTATACGTTGTTTATTTCAAGATAGTCACAAGAGTCATATGTTACAAATCTTTCGGGAGTACCTGACGAAACCAAAGTAATCGAGCATACCGCCAAGACAATTGCACATAACCTCTTTGTAATGCCCATCACTCCTCATCTTGACACTCTGTCGCTTTACCTCTATATACCAAAAGAGTACCACCCTTTTTGTGAGCTCCTTTTCTTGTGTAAGTAAAGACCTCTCCTGTCTTAGTATTTTCGTAGAGATATCTTGCTTTCGACTCTTCTTTTACAGGGACGCACTTACCATCTTTCTCTACGTACCCTTCATTGCAATTGGGTGGATATCCAGCCTTTTTATCCGAGCTGGATTTATATTCTATTTGAAAGCCTACTGCCTCAATATAACCAAGGTCTTCTATAGCCTTGCTAACACAAATAGCATGTCTCTGCTTTCCATCGGGGTATTCCTTATTCATAGTATTGTCACCCATGCACCGTGACATGAATTTATTTTTATCTTCGTCTTTGTTTTTGGATGGTATTGGCATTGGTCTCTCCTGAATTATACCTGAAAACTGCTTCCGCAGCCACAAGATTTAACTGCATTTGGGTTATTAAAAGTAAAGCCTCGTCTTGCAATGTCACTATAGTAATCTAATATAGTTCCATCTAAGTACAAGGCACTTTTTCTATCTACAAGAATGTCCACGCCATATTGATGAGACAACGTATCTTTTTGTTCGTCATATTCGTGAGCTACTGTTAAGCTATACTCAAAACCAGAACAACCGCCACCCTTTACGCCAATCCTTAGGTATTTTTCTTTACTATCTTCAATATAAATTTTGGCTTCGACTGCTGCCGCCTCTGTTAGTTTAATTGTCATTGGTTCTCCTATTGTTTTAAAAATTTCATTTTAGCTATAGCCTCGTTCAATTTCTTGAAGCCATTGGAGTTTTAAAAACTCTATAAATAACGCTTCGTCCATTTCAAACTCGACCTCACCGTTTTCATCTATGGTGACTAACACGTCTTTATTTTCAGACGCTAGCTTTTGTAATTCCAATATAAAGTCAGGTTTATCTTTCATGCCAATCTCTTTTATAGTATGATCTTTGCTTCTCCCTCAAGTAAATATCTCGGTCGTCCACCATTGTCTGTTCTCATAGTTTGTTTGTCTATTCCAAAATGATCGAACAAGGTTGCTTGAAGATCAAGCGGGCCAACAGGATTTGCTATTGGACTGTATGATCTGTCCGCTTCGCCAATCGTTCTACCAGATTGATATTCTCCGCCAGCCATAAGCATTGGGGTAATTGAAGGCCAGTGATCTCTACCTGAATTGGCATTGATTTTAGTTCTACCAAACTCGCCAGTCACAACAAGAATAATTTTCTCATTTAACCCACGATCCCAAACGTCTTGTAAGAATCCAGCTATAGCCTTATCAACTGGGGGAACTTTGGTTTTCATAGCTTGAGATATATTGCTATGCATATCCCACCCACCGTAAGTAAGAGTTATAAAGCGAGTACCATATTCTGCAAGTCTTCTAGCAAGAAGCAACTGTGTTCCTATGGAATCGGAGCCGTAAAGAGCTTTTGTTTTTTCGTCTTCTTTATCTAGGTCAAAAGCATCTTTAGCAGACCCAAGAATTACATCATAGGCTTGACCCTTGTAGAACTCTGAGGATTCAGCCCCGTTGCCGGATATTCTTGTCGCATCAATTGCGTTCAGCAGGTCTTTTCTACTTGTGAATCTATTGATTTCTATTCGAGGAGTAAGGTTGTCTTTGTTGGATGGGTCAAAAGGTTTATACGCACCTCCAAGCCAAGACCCCTCATCTCCTTCTATTTTACCCTGCTTTACATAGGTGGGCATACCGTTTTCTGGATGGTTGGTTCCATAGCAAGCAGACACGATAGACCCAAAGGATGGATGCTCTGTCATAGAGGTGGTGGTTCTGTCTGTGTTGTAATGTCCAGTCATCATAAAGTGAGTCCCCTGCCTATGGGAAGAGTCCTTATGACTGAAAGAGTTTACTACATTCAGCTTGCTCGTATGCTTGGAAAGCTCTTGCCAATCAGCTCCAAGAGAGATGTTAGTTTTTGAATCATATATTCTACCGTTTGCTGGTTGCCATTCTGAAGGAACGTTATCTAGTGGGGCATGGAATGTCTCAAATTGAGCTGGCCCTCCTCCGAGCCATAGCCACACAACTGTTTTGTCTTTATATGCGGTAGCCCCGTCTTGTGAAAAGGCATAATCCGATAGGCCAATAACACTCATTCCGGCACCAATGGAACCAATTCTTAATAAGTCTCTTCTATTAAAATTAATATCTAGCATCTTAAAGTACCCCTTCACATTTTTTATTGTATTTTTTGCTTTGTACAATAAATTATACACCTTTCTGGGCCATTTTTTTAGAAGTCGTCAACAAGATTACCCACAGAATACTCTGTAACTCTAGTTTCAAAGAAATTTTTACATTTCTCTAGGTCAATAATCTCACTCATCCAAGGGAAAGGGTTCTTGGCATCCTCATATACGGTGGGAAGCCCTAGGTTTTCCAGTCTTCTGTTTGCAATATACTGAACGTAATCAATAAACATGTCCGAATTAAGACCTAGTATTCCATTAGGTAAAACATCTCTCGCATAAGCGAGTTCTAGTTCCATAGCTCTATCTATATGCTCCATTGTCTCTTTTTCAAAAGCCTTCGTCCATAGCTTGGGTTCGTCTTCTCTTATTTTATTAATCAGGTTAGTACCAAATTGTATGTGTAGGCTCTCATCCCTTAGAGTATATTGGATTTGCTCTCCCGTTCCCGGCAGTTTATTCTGTCTATTAAAAGAAAGTAGCATAGCAAAACCAGAGAAGAAGAAAATCCCCTCGCATATAATATAATATATAATAAGGTTGCGAAGAAATTCTCTTTTCCCTTCTATGGTATTGATATTAAAGTCTGAACGGTTGATGTCAGTGCTAATGTTCATTAGAAAATCATCCTTAGCTTTAATACTAGGGATTGAATTGTGGGCTTCATATACCTCGTTGATATCCAGATTAAGAGAGTCACATACATATACCACAGTTAAGTTATGTAAGGATTCTTCATAAGCCTGTCTTAAAATGTACTGTCGGCACTCTGGGTCTGTCACATATTTGAATACGCTCAATAAAAGATTATTAGCTACTAAGGATTCTGAGCCTGCAAAAAAGCCTAAGCATCTTTTTACAACTAGCCTCTCATCTTCTGAAAGAGAATCTCCTTTCCATTGCTCAATATCTTTTGCCATAGAAATTTCCGTTGGCATCCAGTTGTTAGCTGCCCCATCTATAAACAAGTCCCAAGCCCACTTATTAACGTGAGGTAGAATTTGGTTTACTGTGGCGACCTTATCGCTTATAATCTTAGTGTCTTTTTTCATTGGCAGCTTTCGCAGTCTGGGTCAAGGATAGAACAGGCATTGGGGGTCGAGTCTACTGTGGATTTTTCTAATCTAGTAGCGGCCTTACCTCTCAGGTAATAGGTGGTCTTCAACCCCTTCTCCCAAGCATACATATAAATATCATTCATGTGCTTTAGGCTGTCATATTTATTATATAGATTAAGAGACTGACCCATATCTATCCATTTTTGTCTTTCTGCCGCAGCTTCGATGATTATCTTATAGTCTACGTCAAAAGCTGTTTTAAATTCTTTCTGAATATCTTCTTCTAGGGACAATGCAGATATGTCTCCGTCAACTCTTTTGAGAGCTTCAACTAATTCCTCACACCAAATCCCTTTTTTCTTAGCCGCCTTGACAAAATGCTCATTTATCATAGTGAACTCGCCACTTAGAGTAGAGTACACATATAAGATAGAATAATCTGGCTCTATCGACTGCGAGCAACCTTGGATATAGGAAATGGTGGCGGTAGGGGCGATGGCCATTACGTTACTATTCCTCATTCCGTATTTAGAAATTAAAGCCCTTAGCTCGTCCCAGCCATCTACAGTTTCAAAATCCGTAGCTTTATACTTCTTTATACCCTTTCTAGAGTTCATCAATCGGCAATAAGTATCTATCGGAAGATTTCCCTTGTCCCATTCAGAGCCCCCAAAGACTGGATAGGAGGATTTTTCTTTAGCTAGCAGACATGACGTTTTGATAGCGCAGTACGAAACAAACTCCTGCACTTTTCCACACATTTCTACCGCCTCTTTACTGTCGTAGGGTATATTTAGCGAGTGTAGCATGTCGTGAGTGCCCATGATGCCCAATCCAATAGGTCTGCTTTTAGTGTTCGAGTTCTCGGCTTCTTTGGTGGGGTAGAAGTTAAGGTCTATAACATTATCCAGACCTCTTACCGCAACCTCTACTGTCTTTGATAGTTCTTTCCAGTCAACAGAGCGTACCTTTAGATGGTTCGCTAAATTAATGCTGGCAAGATTGCATACAGCCGTTTCACCTTTGTCTACTAGAGCCCCTTCGTTATACACACTTGGTTTGGTGTGTAAGAGAATCTCTGTACATAGATTAGAAGAGTGGACTATACCCACATGCTTGTTGCTATATCTTATGTTGGATGGGTCTTTAAAGGTTATCCAAGGATGTCCCGTTTCATATAATGCGGTAAGTATTTTTTTCCAAAGCTCCTTGGCTCCGATTTTTCTAAAGGAATTGAGCTTTCCTTCATCTGCCTTTTCACAATACTCGCTATACTTATTGCTAAACTCTTCTCCATAGGTCTCGTGTAATTCTGGGCATTCCGCAGGGTCGAATAGATACCACTCCTTCTCTTCAATTATAGCCTCCATGAATTCATCACAAACCCATACGGCGGTGTTCATGTCGTGACATCTTCGTCTATCGTCTCCTGTGTTCTTGCGAAGATCCAAGAAGTCTTCAATATCTAAGTGCCACACCTCCAGATAAGAACAGCCAGCACCCTTCCTCTTACCACCCTGATTGACGGCTACTAAGGTATCGTTAAAAATTTTCAACCAAGGAACAAGACCAGAAGATTTACCGTTAGTTCCTTCTATGTAGGAGCCGGATGATCGGATAGGGGTCCAATCAACACCTAGTCCTCCAGCATACTTTGACAGACGGGCTTGCCCATGTATAGTCCCAAAAATTCCATCTATAGAATCATCAACAGTGCTCAAATAACAAGAGGATAGTTGTGATCTTTTTGTTCCGCTATTAAATAAGGTTGGTGTGGATGGGCAGTATTTAAAGTTTGATAGCTTATCATAAAGCTCAATAACCGCTTCTTCTTTGTTCTTTTCATTAAGACATAGACCCATGGCGACCCTCATCCAGAAGGCCTGAGGAGCCTCCATTCTTCTTTGGTCTATGTGGATGAAATATCTATCGTATAGGGTTTGTATTCCTAAGTATTTGAATAAGGAGTCTCTTTCTATGCTTATATGTTCAGATAAAAACTTTAGATCATAACTTAAGAGCTTGCCGCTCAACCTTCCCGCTTTAACCAATTTCTTTATGTTCTGGATAAATGATTTTTTATACTGTAGTTCACATGTGTCGCTATCTACGGTCTCTCCGAACACTTCTTTGTATAGGTTATTAAGCAGCATGCGTGCAGCTACATATGTATAGTTTGGTTCTTTTTCTATTTTAGACCGAGCAGACATAATGAGGGCCTTGTCTATCTCTCTCGTCGAAATCTTGTCGTATAGTTGGATACTAGCGTCTAGTACTACTTCGCTATAAGAAACATTTTCTATTCCGCAACAGGCTCTTTCTGAACACTTATTAATTTTATCGAGATTAATGGGTTCTAATCGTCCATTCCTTTTTTTGACTTGATTGCCTTTATTCATTCATTCCTGCTGACTTTTTTTATATAGAGATTTACAAATCCTTGTAGTGGTTCCTGAAGACAGCTTCTTGCTGACTTCTACTTCTTACCTTTTTTAAAGCCGCCCCTTTTCCCTTTGCCCTTTTTTCCTTTAGCTCTATAGGACTGATGCCTATTGTAGAATTGGGCTAATTCGTCTCCATCGTCGGAGCCGAAGGACCTTTTCTTACCTGTGGGTTTTCCGTTCTTGTCTCTTAGAATAAAGTTCACCTCGAACTTTGGAGCCTCTTTTCCATCTGCTTTTTCAAACATTATGGTTCCTTAAAAGTTGTCGTTTCGCGGGTTAAAAAAAGCGACACGTTATGCTTGCTTATCAAAAACACTGGGTACTCATTAATATCTAATAAACTATTATTTTTTTACTGTGTGAGTTGAAATGCTAGCTTTTAAGTCAGAGGTGTGTCGCTTTAACAAAGTGCTGCTTCTGTTTGAGGAGCAAGCTCTGTTCTTTATAGTCTCTGGCCTACCATATTATACACCTCGTAATAATCCATTAGCCTTCTTTTTATGGTTTTTGTCCTAAATTGGTATAAAAAAAGGGAGAGGACGAATTGTCCTCCCCCTCTTCTTTTGAAAATTCCGTTTTCTTTTACTAGTCCGTTACGCGTAGTGAGTCTCCGACGATCCAAGAGACACCAACTGCCACAATGCTCATAGCTGTAGTTTCAGGAATACCTAAAGTATCCTGCAAGCAAACAGTGAGAACTGTACCCATTGCCGTCCAAAATCGACGAGATTTGAGAAGCGATTTTATCTTATCAACCATCTCTGATTCTCCTTAATAAAATTAAAAAGTGTTACCCATAATTATACTGCGGATTCTCTCTCTTCTTTGTCTAAACATTGACTAATTTTTTCAAGACTCTCTACTATTTGCTCATGTCTCTTGTCTTGTCTGTCCTGAACATCGTCTAGTATTTTTTCGTAGTGGTCTCTTTGTATGTTAAACTGTTTAGTGAAATTATCTTGCATCTCAGTGACATGCTCTTGGTGTTTCGGGAAAACAACCTTAGTTGTATACCATAGATACCACCCAAGCAAACCGGTAGCGGATATAGTTCCCCAGTCAAAGCCGGAGATACCATCTAGTCCAGCTAAAGCTGGAGGAAGTAACATTAAAAGTATGCTTTTCATTTTGTCCTACTTTCCGTAAAGTAAAAAAGAACCCCTCCGAAGAGGGGGTTTGTGAAAAGATTACCAGTTTGTTTTCGGCGCATAAAGTCCGGTAGTCGGATTCGGATTACCAGCCATGTAGGCCAAGTGACCCGGTTCAGCAGCCGATGGGTTGGCAGCTTTATCTGTTTTATCACTAGCTAATGTGCCTCCCTGTTCAGCTCCTCCTATAATATTCCAACCGCCTGCTACACTGGTTGAAAGAGCGGGGTCAAACGCACCACTGAAAGCATTCCAGTTGCCAGCAACAACCGATACCTTGTAATTAAGGCTTCTAATTACCCGTCTTTGATTAATCGAAGGGCCATTCGAAGAATCACTAGCTCCAAATAGTATCGAGTTATTGCTGAGTCCAGCGACACTCGTTGTTACCTTCATAATATCTTGAGACGGTTGATTGTTAAATGTTCCAGCCGCATTAACCGCTTGATTGTGAACGCCAGATGCAATAGTAGTAATCGGATTTCCTTCACCGAAGTCGTTCACAGACCACTTGGATGATTCAGAAATTGTCCCGCCTCCACGAATGTTACCCTGATCATTATCTACATCTTTAGGGTATCCATCGACGTAGACACCGGTTGCTCGGGTAGCGAGATTAGTAATGTTTGTAAGAAAACTCATGTTAAAAAACCTTTATTAATTATAAAAAAATTTTTTCCTACAATCCAACAATATAAGTCCTGTCCTACTCTTTAAGTACACCTAAATCATCCAAGTTTGTCAACGAATAGGCCCTTAATCCAAATAAACCGGAATTTATTGCTGCCCTGTAGTGTTTTTTAAGCCACATCCTACCACTACACACTGTTTTTATTGTAGTCTCTTTTTCTACCTTACCGCAGAACAAGAGATTGTCAAATATATCATCATTGCGGAACCCACTAGAAGGGATTATCATCTTAACACCAACATCTTCCAGAATCTTGACTACACACATAAGCTCTTCTGCATCATACAGATCATAGTTAAGTATAATTCTGAGGTCAGCATCATATTCTTTTAGGATTTTTAAGATAGGAACAACATCTTTTTTGATGGAAGATTTACTTTTTGTTTTAAAAAGAAAAGGATTCATCACTAAGTCTATAGTATTGACTCCGCTTTTTAGTGCCACTAAGGTCTCGTGTTGTCTGACCTTGCTGTCTCCAGTACCAAAGGGGTAGTCAACAGGACATGAGACAAGCAGACTAGGTAAGAGAGAAAGCTCTGAAGATATTTGTCTAACTATATAAAGAGGCAAGCATAATCCAGAAATTTCACTTGCCATAGTGTAAAACACAGACTTTATTTCTGTTTCTATACTATCTGTAGGGCTTTTATTATAACAACAGTACTCAAGATACATGTTTAATCATTTTCTCCAGTGACTCAAACCCCTTGTCTCCCCACACCCCATCAATAAACCCATAGTATCTGGCGTCTTCGGCGGATAGCCACCAGTCTTCTTTTGTGTTTAGTTGTCTTTTTATAAATCTTTTAGCGGCCCCTTCTTTTGAGCCTTGAAAATATTCTCCCGTTTGATGTCCAGACGTAGAGAGTATCTCATAAGACTTATCCATCATTTTTTTCTCGAATTCATAAAGGGAAAACATTTGCTTATATGTTCCGTCCACAGCACAGGAGCCTTCGTGTATAAGCCATTCGCAATTTGGCATAGAGACCCTTATTCCTTTATTAAGTGGCGCCTGAGCTATTATAGTACCCATAGAAGCACAGATACCGTGACAGACAAATACAAAATTACACGGGCTGCTTTTTATAGCATCGTAGATGGCCATTCCGGAGTGCCAGTCTCCCCCAACGGTCTGTTGGTGGATGACGACAGGGGCATCGCCGTCTTGTTCCAGCGTTCTTAAGTTTATTAAGAACTTTTCGGACACAGCATGGTCTATCAAAGGCTCTTCTTGTGAGCTTTCAGACCTTAAGAACACCTCTCTGCTGTCGAGAATTAAGCAAGTTTCATAGGGGTCCGTCGCAAAGGAAGCCTTACGATTGAACATTTTCATTGTTGAGACTTCCTTACATGTGAAACCATTACATCTTTAACATTAGACATAACGTCCCGGTCTCTAAATAATTTTCCCACCGCTATTCTGAATCTATAAGGCGTAAATATATCAAGACTTTCCACCCCTTCTACTTTAGATATTAAAGAATGGGCGGCGGCTGTTATTTTAAAATTAGAGTGCCCGACCCAAAACTTAAAATAAGTGCTGGCAAGAGAGTGCTCTGTTAGGGGCATAATCCCGAAAGGAGTAAAAATAGTTTGAATACTCTTTACGCTCTCAGACTCTTCTTCGGAAAAGCCTTCAAAGAAAAGTCCAGTGTCGTCTTTTTCAATTGCTTTATTTTCAAGTTCCGTTTCTATGTCTGCTTCGTATGCGTCTACCCATTTCTCCCAGTAAACATTATATCCGCTAGGGATTGGTATGTTATTCTTTTCCATCGTTAGGTCTCCGTGCTCTAAATTTATTGTTCTCTCCTAAAGTTAAACACCTCTGACGGACTTACTACAGATTCAAGTTTATTTAATTTTTCCCCTGTGTTCATTAGTGACCATCCAATAAGCACCCTAGAATAAAAATCGTCTTCTTCAGATTCTTCTAATTCTTTAGACCTATACTCAAGAGACTTTAAAATAAAACTGTTAAGGTCTCCTTTTTCTAGATAGAACAAGAGAAGGGCTAATGTCTCAGCGGATTCTCCAGTTGTATCACTAAGTTTAAAGTCAACAATAAAATCTCCAGAAGTGCCCTCCCATGTTATTTCCATTTTTCCAGAAGTAACAATCTCTTCTTCGGAAAGTTCTGGTTCAGGTTCGGGAACTGCTTTCTTCTTATTAAAAGAAACTGAGTTTTTAATAAATCGAATTAAGTCTTTCATATAGTATTATACCCCATAAAAGAATCATTTTGGAATGAGTTATGGTTTTTGTTTTTGCAGCTCATACCACAATAGGGCAACATTCGCAAGAGCATAGGCAACCCACATTAACGAATGAGGATAATCCTTGTCTCTGAAGCAAGATATAGAGACTATTAAGTAGCACGCGGAGGCAATGATAAGAGCGGGAACGGCGTACATTATATTTTATTTTGGTCAAAGAAAAACCATCTTTTGTAGTGTTTTATATCTTTTCCCGAGTCAATATCCGCAAGATACGCTAGTAAGTCGTCTATAGAATCGAATATATGTTGGTGAGGAAGCATAAAGAACAACCAATTGGGTGCATTTATTTTACCCTGTTGACACCATATTAAGACAGGCTTTTTCTGACTATTAGCCACCGATATCTCTTCATATGTTCCGCAAGCGTGAACATTAATGTCAATTGACGCGATGATAAAGTCAGAGACATCAACACATCTAAGGTCAAGAGTTCTAATGACCCCATATTCCTTTCTTATCTTGGAATATTCTCCTCTTATCTTTAAGGACTGTATGTTAGACCTAGTGGTAGAGTCTTCTATCCCTACCTCTACAGGCTTATCACAAGGGTCTAATACTCTTATTCCAAAGCTCTTTAGGATCGGGCGTATCTTCTGTCTCCACCCTACGCCTCCATCTGGAACCCTATCCATAGCACCGGCTAAATAGGCCCTCATTCCTTCTAAGCGATTCATACTCCAGTGCTCCCAAAGCCACCAGCTTCTCGACAGGAACTATTTATTTCATTAACTTCTTCTATCTCAAAGGAAGGTAGTTTTTGAAATAGAATTTGAGCAATTCTGTCATGCCTATTCACTTTAAAGTCTTCTCTTCCTGAATTGTACAGACAAACTTTAACTACTCCTGTGTATCCTGAGTCCACGACTCCGGCTAAAACATCTATACCATTCCTAATAGACATTCCCGAGCGAGGCCATATTAGCCCTACGTATCCATTGGGTATTTCTATCTGTATCCCAGCGTCAATCAACGCTCTCCCTCCCGCCAGTACGGTTGAATCCTCATTGGCATATAGGTCCCAACCAGCATCAGAAGGATGCCCCTTCGAAATCAGCGGGATATCCGGACACGTTTTTTTAATCTTGACCTTCATCTAATAGTTCCTTTATTCTTTTAGCACAGACTTCCCAGCGGTAACGGAACGCTGTATCTATACCTTCTTCATTTCTTTCGTACTCTCCTGTTTTCCATTTTTTATAAATACTTCTCATGTGATCTATAAACTGTTCCTCCACACCCTCGAGAGATGCCCACTCTGCTGAGCCATCAAACCAAATGCCATCATGTGCCGGTTCCTCTTTTAGTGGCTTGACAAGCATACTGTTGGAAGCGTCGCAATATTCTGTATGTGCTGAGTAGTCGGTTGTTATAACATGCTTACCCATAGACATGAGTTCTAGTATCTCTAAATTCCATCCTTCTGCTCTGCTAGGGAATATACCACACCTTACCTGTTGCAAGATTGGAATCATATTCTGTTGGGATTGAACTCTATCAATAAGCCTTACTCTAGGGTCTCTGGAATATGCTGTTGTCCATTTAACAGCCTCTTCTGGTGGCAAGAAAGGATTCTGACACATCATCCACAGCTCGACATCGTCTTCATCTTTGAAGGCTTGCTGAAAAAGTAGAAGCAATAGATCATGCCCTTTTCTTTTTTCCCACTTCCCACAATTAAAAAATATAAACTTATCATTATCTGGAAGAGAGGTAGACCTATCAAGAGGAGAAAAGAGATCTGTGTCTACGCCAAGTGGAACAACGTGAGTCGTAACAGAGGGGACTTCTTTATTTATTACTTCCTTTGCCCACTCCGAGGCAACGAACACATCATCACAGGAAGATAGTTGGTGTTGTCTGATCTCATTAAACTTATTTATTTCGAAGAAAGGAAACCCTATAAACCTACCTCTCCCTATCCGTTGTGCCATATCATACTCATGCCATATCTTTATACAGGGAGCTTCAACATCAAAGCTAGCGCCCTCTTTTAGCATTAAGCTTAGTTCGTCGGCTTCTTCCTGAGAGGAAAAGGAAGGCTCTCCTATTGGGAAAATAGATACATTATAACCTTCCTTCTTAAGGCTTTTGCAAATATTCTTTCCTGCTATTCCATATCCCAAGTCGTTAATTGGGGTCATTATATTTAAGTTCTTCATTCCTAGCCTCTTTTAAATGTTCAGACAAAAAAGAAGGGGTAGCATATGCCACCCCTTCAGTTTAATTAGCCGGTCCTTAGTCTAATTAAAAGGGGGCGTCGTCATCAGCGGAAGCTGCGCTAGCTGCCACAGGCTGTAGTGAGGATGCATTATCCCGATTACCTTGTGGGTTAGGATTGGTTGGTGTCAAGTTAATGTTTTCAGAAACAATAGTTAGTTTGCTTCTCTTGACTCCTTCGTCGGTTTCCCAACTATTAAGCTTCATTCGACCCTCTACCATGATATGCCGACCCTTGGTCAACATTGGTGATAGAGTTTCTGCTTGTTTTCCCCAGATCGTAACGTCTACGAAGGTTGCTTCTTCTTGGCGTTCTCCGTTCTTAGTCCAGATTCGGTTAGAAACTACACTAACATCAGTAACTGGGGTTCCATTTGGTGTTTGACGCAATTCACTATCTCTAGTAACACGCCCAGTAACAATAACCTTGTTAATATCGCTCATATTTTATAAGCTCCTTAAAAATAAAAAGTGTTAAGCAAGAAGACCACGATAACGGAGAGCCTTGCGTGTCAAGCGACGTGCATATACAGCTCCGTGGGTCCTCACTAATTTACGAAATTCTCCAGAATACTTGGTTCCAGAAAGTGCGCTGGTGGCATCTTTAACAGAAAACCGTCCGGTTGAAAAGTTATACATAACCTTTGCTGACCGCTTGGTAGAAAGTAAAGTTGCAAAATCTGTGGTTTCGACAGTTCTCATCGAAATGCTCCTTAAAAAAATCCTTAATAAACCCAATCTTTTGATTGGTGATATAATATTATACCACATTGTTTGCCTGTATAAGAAAAAAAAATGAGAATATAAAAGAAAAAGGCGCCTAAATGACGCCTAGAACTTTGTTTTTATTGTGTGTTACCTTTTTAGTCTTTCTTTTTAGACTTCTTAGCTTCCTTTTTAGGGGCTGCTTCCGGCTTCGGTTTGTTTGCTCTTGAATCGTGCGGCATTTTACTGCTCCTTGTATTATTAAAAAAGTTATAACCTTATAGATATATACACCGGGCCTAAGTTCTTCTAGCCTTCCCCTTCAGTGTTTTTAGGGAGATTATTTTTACCTTCTTGTCAGGAAAGTCCCAGCCTGCTTGGGTTTTTATAGTTTCAGAAGCTTCTTTTTTGTCTGAGGCGAACACTTCTTCTTCAAACGTATTATTACCGACTCGATAGCGTACTAAAAAGCTTTCCATTACTCCTCCTTGGGTTTCCTAAAGGGTCTAGGCCTTTGTCTTGATTCATAGTTCATTGCATCTATCATTCTTTGTACTTGGTTCTCTTCTCTAAGATCCTTTCTCTTGAGCATCAATTTTCTAAGTTTTGCTTTCTTTCTTTTCTGTTGTTTCTTAAACTTACCTTTGTTCTGATAATCCATTTGATGTATTCCTATTTAAATTTAGTGGACATGGCGGGATTTGCACCCGCGTCCCTCGTTATATCCTTATTAATATCTACATTGTTATTACATTGTATTCACACAAAGTAAAAAGTTATCCGATTTGTCGGAGTCAGATGGGATACCATCATTTCACTTTTAATTCAAGTAGTGAACACTCTATCTAAGTACGACTTAGCCCGTTACCATTTGGGTGATAAGGCATGGTAAGCCCCAGTAGCTAGGCTACAATCGCGAAACTGTGTTCAGCAATTAAAAAGTTTAGCCAATTTTTAAAGTAGCCGCTTGGCTAACTACTCAATGCAACTAATAGTTCAAGTAACAGGTCGAATCTGGTTCATGCCCATACTTTAGTTAACTTTCTTCTCTTCGCATTTTCCTTCAGAGCATTTTTTATCATTTGAAGCTTCAAATTGCAACGAGTTTTCACATTCTTGTAGGTGCTGTACTAGCTCTTGCATCTCTTGTTGGCGGCTTTCAATTCTATGTTTGATACTCTGAATGTATCCTTGGCTCATTTCTTCTAAAGTAATTGACATTTCTACATACCTCTTGTCTTGCTTATAGCTGATTTAAATTTTAGTAAATTGCTGGAAGATTCTGTCTTTTCTCCTCCAACTCCGTAAACTTCTAGTATTCCTAGTTCTTTGCAAAGATTTGTCTCTGGAGCCTCTCCTTCTTTCCTGTCTCCGCCATTAGCAAATATCATATGATCAAAGAATGGGCCTATTGAATACTTGTTCCAAATGGAGGATAGGGTCTTTACCACAGAAGCATCTGTATCTATAGATACTACAGCCTCATTGACATCTCCTATGGAAGAGACTATTCTTTTTCTTTCTTGCTCTCCCATAAAAGGTCTAGACCCTTTAATTATCACCTGCCTGTCACTATTTATTATAGCAATAAGGTAGTCCCCTAGTTTTTTTGCGTTTTCAATATAGTCTAAATGTCCTATATGAAGGGGATTAAAATATCCAGAAATAACAACTACTTTCATATCTCTACCCCTCCAAGTCCTGCGTCTCTGTCTACGTTAACAGCAAATGCGGTATCGTTTCCGTTAGGCCTTCTATCATTAATAACAATACGCTGGCCTTTACTTATTCCCATCACAAGCAAATCATAGGGAACACCCAGTCTTCCAAGCTGTCTTTCTGTCGTTCCTCTTAAGCTCTCCCTTCTGGCTGTAGTCAGGATTATTTTGTATTCCTTAGAGCACCACTCATTCATTCTTTCCCTTACTCCCGGAAGGAGAGATGCCTCCTTAAGAGAAATATCACTAAATGTTCCTTTGTGCTCCAGTAGAGTTCCATCTATATCAACGAATAAAGTTTTCATAAAATCACCTATTTATTATCTTAGACCCTTCTTCATCTATTGCGAAATCAATATAATTATTTTTATATTCCCTTTTTACCCTTAGCTTGGAGTCCTCGTCTTCCATTATGCCAAAGATAAAGCCAGCACGTCCGGCTCCTAAAAGCTTTCCTCCAATCATTCCATTGTCTTTTAGTTTTTTATAAAGTAAATCTACATCCGAAGAAGATATCAAATCAGATAGCTTCTTTTTTGCTTCCCACGAGTCTTCGAGTAGTCCACCAATTTTTTCAATATCTGATTCTAAAAAATATTCATACGCTGTTCTGGCTGTCTCTAAGATTCTTTTTTTGTTTTCGGTATTCTTTTCTTGACCTATCTCTCTAGCTATTTGAAAGGACTTTCTTGTTTTGCCAGTGTAAACTAATATGCTTCTGGATATAAAATCACTCTTAAATTCTTCGCTTACTGGCATTGGCTTAACTTCAAAATCTCCACACTTCTTTATACTTATTGAATTAAGGCCGCCATATGATGCCCAGATTTGATCCTGCATGCCTCCGGGTTCGTCTAGTATTTTCCTCTCTATTTCTATTGCCATCTGCGCGATACTCTTTTTGCAAAAAGATTTTTCGGTTAATGCATATAAAGAGTTCAGGAGACCTACTATAAATGAGGAGGAGGAACCTGTTCCAGTTTGCGATGGAAGGTCGCTAAAGTGATTGAGTTCTAATCCAAACTCCACATTGCAATAGTCAATGACCCCTTTTATTGCGAGGTGTTCAATGTCTTCATTGGAATTAAGTATCTCGGTTTTTGAGTATGTTAATCTTGTTTTATACGGGAGTATTAAAGGAGTTTTTCTTGCAGAAAGATACGTATACTTATTCAGACAGAACCCAATAAGGAATGAACCAAACTTGGAATAAAAGGAATCGTAATCTGTAGAGCCCCCAAATAAGGAAACCCTAAAAGGTGTTTTTGATATAATCATTAGTAGTTAAACATTGCCTTTGTCTGAATTTTTCTGTCATCAATATCAGGTGAGAGGAATTGTAAAAACCTTTTAACCTCGACTATGCCTTGCTCTAATCCAAATACTGGGGAATAGCCTAAGTCATATAGTTTTTGACTGCTTACTATATAGTCTCGCTTGTCCGGGTCTGTTCGGTTGTCAATCTCGGAAAAGGACGCCCCTGTCAAGCCACAAACCAGCCCCACCAATTTCTTTTTGGTGGTGTTGGCTTCATCGTTACCAAGATTGTATATCTGCCCTTTCATCTTCTCGGAATTTCGTGTGGCGAAATCAAACGCCCTACATATATCTTGTACGTGAATATAGTTTCTTCTGAAGTGACCATCAAAAACATCAATATGCTTACTAAACAATGCTTCGTAAGTAAGATTGTTGACGAGAAGGTCTAGGCGAGGCCTGTGAGACCATCCGAAGACGGTGGCAAGCCTAAAGCACACGCTTTTTTCATAGTTTTCAATGAGATAGTCTTCTGTGTCCTGCTTAGTCTTTCCGTAAAGAGAAAGGGGATTAGACAGGGTTTTCTCAGTGCATAGATCTTGACCTGTTGTACCGTACCCAGAGTTGGTGTTAGGGTATATGATAAGAGGAGGCTTGCTACTTTCTTTTGCTATCCTTACTAGAGTATGATACCATTTGTGATTGATTTTTTGGGAGTAGTCTGGTAGCTTGTCACAGGCGGGAGCACCGACTATAGCAGCCAATGGGATGATAACGTCTGCCCTTTTAATAGAGTCTACTAGATTGTGGCTGAAGTTTAAAACATCCTCTTTATAGAATGAGCTTTTTTCTGTCAAGACTTTATATACGTGCGCGCCTTGATTGTATAGGAAATTATCAAATGCATATATTTCATCTGCTATTCCAGCAGTTTTCAAATAATCTACAAGTGAAGACCCGATATATCCTCCGGCTCCAGTAATCAATACTTTCATTATCTACAAGCCTCCAGAGCTTCTTTAATTGTAATTTCGATTCTTTGTATGTCATCTTCAGATAAGTGCTGGTGACATCCAATATGGATACCATTGTCTCCAACCCATTCAGCTTCTGGAAAATCTCCTAGACAATATTCCATGTCTGCAAATGCTCTGTGCTGAGTGGGGATAGATCCAAAGTTTCGTTTGTGATGAATATTATATTTATCAAATACCCCTTTGACTAATTCAATTTTACCAGCTTCTTTGCAGGTTATGCTGAATCCATGAGGACAGTTTCTATTACCCTCATCTTCTTCTGAGAAGAAAGCTATGTCTTCGAACCCTACGGCAGCGGCCCGCATACGCTTCATAGTTGCATGTCTTGTGTTGAAGGTTTCCCAAAATACACCTATAGCTTCTAAGCCAATGCTTGCTTCAAGATCGTTCATCTTTGAATTATATCCAACCCTTTGATGGTCAAAGTAGATTGAATTAAATGGCCTTCCATGCGACCTGCATGATGCAAGAACATCTGCTAGATGGTCATCATTTACAGAGACCATGCCTCCTTCACCACAGCAAACTAAATGTGCAATGTAATAGCTATAGACAGACATGTCACCCCAGTGACCAATGAACTTATCCTTGTAAGTCGCACCATGAGCTTCGCAGGCATCTTCAATAATAACTAAATTATATCGTTCTCCGAGATCACAAATAATGTCCATTTCTGCTGGACGGCCCATCGTATGCACTGGCATAATGGCAACAGTTCTAAATGTAATAGCATCCTCTATCTTACTTTCGTCAATATTTAACGTCTCTTTATTTACATCGACGAAAACAGGGGTAAACCCTGCTGCTCTAACGGCATTTGAAGTCGCAATAAAGGACAGAGCGGGCACAATTACCTCGTCTCCTCTTTTCGCACCTGTAATGTCGTACAAGGCTAGACAAGCATTGATAACGCCATCTGTGCCGGAACTCATCGCAATACTTCTTTTGTAATTAAATATCTCAGACCATTCTTTTTCTAGCTGCTTTACCTTTGGGCCTCCCGAAGCCCAGTTCGTATCGCAGACATGCATCAGATTTTCTCTGGCAATATCGCCTATTACCAATTCTCCAAATTCAATTCTTTTCATAGTTAGCACAAGTCTCCATGTTCTATAATTAGAGTGGAAATTCCATCCTCTCTATCAAGGGCTTTTTTGTAAGCTGAAAGAACTTGCTCTGGATAAAGCAATTCCACTACATCTATGGTGTCGCACATGCTTCTAAACGCTTGTGTATAATTGGCTTTATGCTGATGCCCCGGATCGAGGGGATATTGAGAACCAACAATGGCCTTCATGATTACCTTCGGCCTTGATTCTCCATCTGACATAACAGACCACTTATCTAAATGGTTCACTATCTGGTTCGCTGCCAAAATGGCAAAGTTCATTCGTGGGTATATTGACACAGGGATTTTACCTTCTAACGCTAAACCCAAACAAAAGCCAGCTTGGAAATCTTCAGCCACAGGAAGCTCCAAGAGCTTTTCTGGAGGGAAGTCCTTTACTTGATGAGTAACTGCCGTCCCTTTATATGCTACGGCCTGTCCCACAAAGATAGTCTCTGGATGAGATCCTAAGTACTCCATGCCTTTGTATATTTCTTCTTTATAGTTCATATTAAAACTCCACGAATACGCCAGTGCCCGAATGTGGGTAGGTCATATTATAGCGGTAGTAGGTTATCTTAAAATTCTCACACTTGCGGCTAAGGTTACTATATATCTGATACCATTCTCGCGTGCTTCCATTCCACGTTTCTTCTGTGATGGTTCCTACGGACTTTCCGTTGTCCTCGATAACCCAAGTGATTGGAAGGTCATGGTTCATGGAATATCTTATTGATTCGCTAGCGATTCCGGTTAGAAAGCTCATATCTCCAATGAAGCAATACACTCTAGCGTCAGACTTAGATGCTTTAAGCTGCCACGCTGTCCCAACAGCTATTGGACAGATCCCCCCAACTATAGCGGAGCTAAAGAAATTATGTTCTGGGAAGTGTAGCGTTATTGACTTTCCGTCTAGGATTTTCTGCTTGACTTGTTCGGCAGGAACTCCTTTCAATAGGGCATGAGAATGACTCGCCCAAGTTGAAAATACGTAGTCTTCTTTTTTAACTTTGTGATTTTTAAATAGGGAACAAAGGTCTGCTTCATTGTTATTACGCAAATGAACTGGAGCCTTGATCTTTCCAGACTCATATATCTTTTCAATTTCTTCTTCAAATTCTTTAAGCATTTTTTATTATCCTAACTATACTCTATCTCACTTGTAAGTAAAGCCTCATCGAAAATACCCTTATCGTTTTCTAGTATGTATTTAAACTGATTAAAAAAAGAATGCTTTTTGATCCAGTCTTTTTGCTTAGCTAAAATTTGCGAGGTTGTTTCCTCGTCTTTTGTTACTTTGTCATACGTTTCTTTTATTGTCTCAAAGTTATTATACTCATAGAGAGGGAAAACATCTTGATAAAAAACCTTATTCCAATGGAAATCATCATATATTAAAACTGAGTTTGCTAGTGGTGCGATAAAATCCTTTACGCCTTTCATGCATCTAGAGAGCTTAGTCTTCGCTCTGTGTTTCCGAAAGTGATCTGGGAGAAGCATCTCTGTTGAGCGGCATCTAGACGAGGGGCACTGCGGATTGTCGCATTCGTGACGATACTTTAGATAAGCGCTTTCGCTGTTTATTTCACTTCTCTCTGCCCAAGCAGACGACGTGTTTCCTAGATGAACCTTTATCGTTAAATAATCCTCCACCGTTTGAGAGATATTTTTTGATGCCATACGAACAGTATCTTTATCACCAAGTAGGATATTATCAAAAGTCTTATTCAAATATCTCTTAAGTTCGCAGCGATATTCGTTTTGATTTTTAAAGGTCATAAAACAACCTACGTCGAGCGTTCTTGGTTCGTCTAACGTGTGCTGAATATGCTCGATAATTTCTATCATTTTTTTGCAAGGTGTGGATATATAAAACTGAGCATTAACCCCCAGTTTTTCACGAAGTAAGTGTACGCTTCTTGGGTCGTTTGTTAGATATAGGTTTGCCAGCTCAATATTTTCTATACAAAACTCGTGGGGAAAAATATTGCTAAGATAGTAATAGTCATCCCAAGCCAAGACAGCTATCTCACAGCCTTCGTCGCAGCGCTTGAGATCTAGTAGCTGGAAGTATCCGTTGTAGAGCACCCACGGCTCTATAATAAAAAGAATTTTCCCTAGTCTTTTAAGGTTCTCCTCATACTCTTGAAATATATTGAAGGAATTATGGAGGCGGACATTATGAACTTTTGCATCTACAAGGTTGGCAATTTCTGGCATATCTAGATAAAAACTCATTTCTGAGTTTAATGTATATCTTCCTTCAGGTCCGCTATTGCTACCACCCTCAAGCGTAGAAAAATCTGCTATCACAGGGTCTATATGGTCAGGAAGCGTTTTAAAGCAAACTATTGTGTCGAAATGTGAGTTCATAATATTTTCATCAAATCCTCTAATGAGGAAGCCTCTTTATCTCTTGCAGATAGAATAGGGTTGTCTGTAAACCAAGAAGAGTTTATTTGTTTGTCTTTATAGCTAACCGCCCATTGGTTTTCTGGGCCAGAATAATTCTCGCTCCACTTATAATAAAGAATGCACTCATCGCTTAGGCATTCGTGGGCATTTAGGAAGTAGGGAGGTACTAAAATCTGTTTTTTGTTCTCGTCAGTTAATATGAACTCCTGTCTATGTTCGGAATTGATGTCCCATAAGACCAATCTTAAGGAGCCATATATGCAGGTGCAGAGCTTCCAAGTCGTTGAGTCTCCATGAAACCCCCTGATAACTCCCCTTTTAGACCTAGAAAATCTGTCTTCCACAAACTCTAGGTCGTGATCTCTTGCTCTCCAGCAAGGATACAGTTCGCCCCTGTCGTCCTTGTAGCTAATAAGTGATTTTGCAGTTATCATTTAGTTTGCTTCGGCTAGATAATTTGTTTTATACCAGTCGCAGGTTTTTTCAAGACCCTCTCTCAGTGAGACTGCAGGGCTCCATCCAAGTTTTAGCTCTGCCTTTTGGCAGTCTAGGATTACGGTTGTCGGAATGTCAGGTTTTGTTGTATCGAATTTTATATCAAGACTTTTGTCCTGAACTTCCATTATGGTAGACGCCAGCTCCAGTATAGAAAAGGCTTCTCCTGCCCCGCAGTTGAATAGCTCGTATTTAGAATCTTGTCTCTCGATACAACTGTTGATAAAACGAATTAGATCATCTATATAGACTACATCTCTAGAGGCTTTGCCGGTTCCCCAGATTTCAAACTCGCTCTCCGCACCTGTAACCTTATTAATAAAGGCTGGCACTACATGGCATTTGTCTAAGTCAAACTTATCGTATGGGCCGTAAACATTTGAATGCCTAAAGGCCGTAAACTTGGTTTCCCCTATTCTAGAATAGAAGTCACACATTTTTTCACTGAAGACCTTCATATTGCCAACACCGAAGTAGTTGTGGTATATCTCATCGTCTGCGTTCCAGTCATCTTCCGACTGGGGAACATCTTTTGGCTGATACATGACGGTGCAACTTGGAAATAGAAGATGCCCCACTTTGTTTAAGGTTGCTTCTCTAAATATCCAAGAGTTCATAACAGCATTATCTGTTACGTGAAGATACGGCCTTTCCACAACATCTTTAGAGCCGGTGGTTGTTGCTGCAGCTTGAAGTACTATATCGTAGCGTTGCTCCTCAAAAATACTCTTTACCTCTTCTTCTAATCGCAGGTCTGCTTGGATGTATCTAACACCCTCTAGCCTACCGTAGTCCGGATCGTCAGAGTTAAACAGAACCGCCGTTATATCATACGAGTCTCTAAAATATTCTAGCGCGTTTCTTCCTATGAAGCCATTAGCTCCACAAACCAACATACTCTTTTTCATTTTTAAACCTTTACAAAATAAGCTATACCAACTTCGTTTGAATGTGAAATTTTTTCCCAGTTGTGGCTTGATTCTCTAACTACGCGAGGTGTTCCGTATCTGTCTCCTTCGAAATTTGCATCGTGAAGGGCGATTATACCACCTGTTCTTACTAGAGGCGCGTAGTTTTCCAGATCAAGCTTTACGTATTCGTATGAATGATTCCCATCTATGAAAACGCAATCAAAAGGGCCGAGCTCTTGTGCTTGCTTTATTACGCCTTCCGAGGCCGAATCCCCGCATAATATAGTTTCCTTTTTGTGGTTTATCTCATCAGAATATCTCTGTACGTGTAGGTCGTCGTATTCTATAGTGCAGATAGAATCCATCAATAGGCTTAACACAAAGTGCGTTGAGGCAAAATGGCCCAGCCCTATCTGGAGAATGTTTCTAACATTGTTTTTAGACAACAAGCATAGAAAGTCATAGATTTCCTCCTCAACCTGTTGTATCACTTGTGGGTTGCTATTAATGATGTCCACTTTTGGATCTATATAAAGATCACTATAACCTTCTACTCTATCTAATATGTAGGAAGCCCTAGATTCCATAAGCATCATAGCAAGATCTACTTTGCTATCAGAGGTGACGGCTATTCCGGACTTACACAGACGATCAAAAAAATTGTTTATATATTCTTTTTCTACCTTCATTTTATACCTCAATCATGTTCGTATAATCGGCCTCAAGGAAAGGATCGTGCCGTCCTTCGTATGGATTGTTAGCTATAAACCAATCGAATGTTTCTTTTAGACCCTCTTCAAGCGATACGGTTGACTCAAAGCCGTATCCTCTTAATCGTGAGACGTCTGCAATTCTAAAAGAGTCTCCTTTTGGCTTGGTCATATCGTGCGTTATTTCTAAGTCTTTTCCAGAAACTCTGACTAAGGTTTCAATCAGTTCCTTTACTGTTATGCACCTACCATTGCCGATATTTACAGGTTCGGTAATTTTGTTTTCGACTAAGAACATGGCTCCTCTTGCAATATCTCTAGCGTGAATGATGTCTCGTCCAGCAGAACCATCCCCCCATATTTCAACACTGTCCGTTGCTTCGACCACTTTTCGGACTAGGGAAGGTACTAAGGTTGATGTCGCTAGATCGAAGTTATCGTACTTACCATATATATTCACCGGCTTCATTATTGAAATGTTCTGTTCCCCGTACTGCTGCTGGTATGCGTCTATCTGGACTTCTCCCATTCTTTTTGCCCATCCTGCAAACCAATCATTTGGAGAAGGGTTCTTGTCCCATAGCTCACTTTCCCTAAATACTTCTGATTGACCATAAGTACCGACAGTACTTGTATAGATGCCGCCTCCCATGTCGGAGGTGTACATGGCTGCGATCATGCTGGTGTTGAGTTGTAAGATGCTGGTAAAAAAGGTATACTGCTTTGTTTTGGTAACAACGGGAGATCCTTTTATTCCTGCTATATGAAAGACAAAATCTTTTCCTTCGCAAGCACTCGTACAATTCTTCAGAACTCTTAGGTCAGCATTGATATACTCAACGCCCCAATCTTCGTCGAAGTTATTGTTGTCTAGGGAAGCAGACGTTACGTTTGCTCCTTCTTTTACCAAAAGTTCAACGAGCTCTCGACCCACCAAGCCTGTGCCACCAGTTACTAGTATGTTTTTACCGCTATACATTATTGTTTCTCCAAGTTATGAGAGAGTCATCTTTGCTTTCTATGTAATCAAATATCTTCTCTACCGTGTAGTTTTGGCTTTTATTGTAAGCTCTTTCTATTATGTCTCTGTACTCATCAAAATTATTCCTTACCCTCTCTATTATACCCTCCAATTCCTGAAAGGAGTCAAAGTATATAAACTCCTTTTCGGGAGTGTAAAAGTCTTCAATTAAATTCCAAGGATCTCTTTTAACCAGCATTAAAGATTTTGAGGAAGCGATCTCATGCGTCCTAACTTTAAATTGAGGCATGACACCTTTATCAAAGTGGTCAAAAACATCAAAATTATCTCCATTGTCAAGGGAAGAAGGGCTCATGTATATCATATTGAAACTTAATGACGAACGACATTTACTTAACTCAACAAGCTTTTCTTCTGAAGGAAGATTTACATGGGTGCATTTGTTGAACTCATAGGGGTGTCTCATCCACGTATTTAGTTGTGATGTTAGAAATTTATAGTCGAACTTAGATATTGTTTCTATTGCAGATATATGGTCTTGACCGTGAATAGATCCCATCCAAGAGCAATCTGCATCGTAGTTGCCAAACTCTTTCACTGAATAGTTTGTAAACGGGTAGGGAATATATTTAAACTTTTCATATCCAAAGTGCTCATTCATAAACCTACAGGTAAATGGACACACACAATAAACCTCTGTAAAGAAATCGTAATGATCGAAGTGGAAATAATCCTTTTGTGCCGTGAATTCGCATGGGCTCCAGAGAGCCAGCAAGCACTTTCTTTCATAGCTCTGGTAGGGAACCTTTATATTATGGTCATAAATCCAATGGGCCCCGTTCATAAGAACAGAGCTTAAGGAGTCGTCTCCAAGCGGCTCTAGGCTCTTGTGCATATAGGTAACAACTCCCCACAAAGCATCTCCATCAAAGTTAGCGACAACCCTCATGCGTTTGTTCCCCGCGAGCTCATGTCAATGCTGTACTCGTCAAAGACATCCATTAATTCTAAGAAATACTCTTTAATGTTCCATTTTCCTTTAACTACGGCGGTAGCAATGTGTGGGAAGACACTAGAGTCATAATGAAACAACCCTCTCTTTTTTTCACAGTCGTGATATTGTAATCCTTTTGTCATGCCTATGCTTCTGCAAACATCAGAACCTCCCGGCTCTTGCTGCATCCTTCCATTGCTTTCTGGAGACGCCCTAAACATCCTTTCAAAGTCCCTTGTCCTCCAGACGCTAGCTTGTTGGGCAAAAAAATTGCTACCGTTCGGGTCTATTACAAAAAGTTTTTCATAGCCCTTATGGGGAGAAACCTCTTCGGGCCCTTTAGTTAGCTTAACAAAACTGTAGTCGGAGTTGGATAAGGCCTCTAATATGTAGGATATCTTTTCTTGATTAACCAAATCAAAAAGAATATAATCTTCGCTTGTGTATAATATAAACTCTTCTTCTATTTGTTCCAAACATCCTAAGAATTGGTTTCTATAGGTTTCATTGTCGTCATAAAGGAGTTTAACAAAATCTTCTGGTACCGTGTTGACCGTATGGGGTTTCTCCTCAAACCCTTTGTCTACACAGACATACTTCTTAAGGCCCTTTGGAAAGAACTTTTCTAATCTTCCGAAACAAGGAGACCAGACATCAGAATATCTTGAGTTGGTATCTATAACTAATGCGAGTGAATTCATAAATTTTTTTTTTGAAATGGGCTTTATAAAGTGGTCATTTGAATAAACTAAATTCAGTTAGGTCTCTGTAAGGAGGATTTTCAATTTGATCCTCTGCATGTTCTGGATAGTTACTCAGTAATATTAGGCCTCTTGCTGCCTGTTCGGGAGTCATATACATGTTCCATCCTCCTTCTACTATGTCATCCTGATGATAAGGGACGCCTTCTCCTCGCCCCTCATATCTCATTCTTTTAATCGACTCAACAGCTTCCTCGCTATCTGTCAAAATCATTCCACCCTTACCAATCTTGAGAGGTTTTTTAAAATGGAAGGATAGACACATTAAACTTCCGGGAATATACATATTAGAAGTAAGCCGTTTCGCTGAATCATAAATAGGAAATGGCTTAAGCTGATACAGTCCCTTCCAGTCAACCTCCGCGAACTCTAACTTGCCTCCTGCTTGTAAAATGGACTGAGGAACCGACAGATAAGTTCGCTTAGGGATAGTTACAGATTTCCCCTCTACATTTAGGTACTTGCAGGCAAGGAAGAGGGAGTTTGTACAGCTGTTTGTTGCTATAGCATACTTAGCTCCTGTGTAGTGAGCTATTTCTTCTTCGAACCACTTTACTATTTCAAATGGATTTCTAAGCATTCTCTATCTCTCTAGTAAATAATACTTCTTCTTAAATCCACAGGACTCGAAAAGTCTTACGCTAGCCTCGTTATCTAATTTTACCTTCGCAAATGCGTCTGGGTGAAGTTTCATTAGCTCATTTATCATAAATTTAGCAATGCCCTTCTTTTGGTGGGCTGCGTGAGTGGCTACCCTTATGTCTCTATTGATTTCTCCAACCCAACCAACAGGATGTCCATCCTCCAAAGCTATGTAATAGTCTTTGCAATGAGTTTGCATATATTTATAATGACTTTTTGTAGTTATTATTTTTTGCTCTATAAAACCCTCTCTTAAAGAGTTTCTAAGTTCAAGAACAAAGTTCCAATACTTTCTTTCACATCTTATTAGTTCTAGTCCCATGAGTCCTCCTGATTTATAATAGAATTTTGTTCACCCTCCCAGTGACATCGCAGATAAACTCGCGTGCCTCGCCATCCTTGCAAACCGAGAAGGGGTGATAGTGAAGATCCAATATCTATATATTGATTTTGATCAAAGTCTTTATAAAGTTCATATATTAAGAAATTACTGAGCGTTGCAGCAGAAAAAAGAAAGATATGATCTTTAATGTTATTGTCTGAAATGTACCGCTTCATCTCCTCTATTAGATGATAATCATTTACCATACAATTAGAGCCTATCCTGAAATCTTTTTTAACTTTAAAGGGAAGGCTGTCAAACGTGGCGTTTTTATTACATACTAATATTACATCTCTGTTCTTAAACTCAGGGATCATCATGCTTACGAATAGACTATAGTTGCCATTTATCATAGCATTTGAAAAGCTTAAATGTTCGTGGTCTTCGTTCCCATAAAGACCTAAACAAAAATCAAACGCTTCTCTGCCCCATTCGTTAGTTCCGGGAATCCCCTTAAAATAGTTTTTCTTTTTAAATTGAAAAGCCTCTACTAATTTTTTGTGATAAAAGGAATGTTCCTCTGGGTTAAATTCTTTTCTCTCCTCTTCCATGTAGGGAATAGGGGCCTTAACGGGATTCTCCCCATAAACATCCTCTTGGATAAAATAATCTTCAGCTAACACTAGGTGTTTGTTTTTTAAAACTGAGACTTCCCCATCTGAGAACCTAGCAAAGGCAAATGGCTCTTTAGATTGCGTAAGCATCAGTATCTTAAAAAATTCTTCTTTAAAGTTCTTCATTATGGCTGCCTCCTAAAAAGGAGGAAAAGGGATCTGTTGAAAACCATTTATACAGTCCTTCAGGGTGCTGGGGGCTCCATCCTAGGGATCTTAACTTGGATGCATCAACAGCATATCTTACATCCTGACCCCATCTATTCGGAACAAACTGGATCGAGCTTTCATCTTTTCCCATCCAAGATATGATTGTTTTCACAACGTCTAAATTTACCATATAGTTCTCTGATGCTATATTGAAGGTCTCATTTTTTATACCACTGTCTAGTATTGCAAAGATACCGCTAACATTATCCTTTACGTAAGTCCAGTCTCTTATATATGAACCGTCGCCATGCACGGGTATCTGTTTATTGTTTTGTAGTGAAGATATACACTTAGGAATAAGCTTTTCTTCGTACTGTCTTTCTCCGTAGTTATTACTACTGCGGGTTATGATGTAGTCGATGTCATAAGTTCGGGAATATGCTTTGACGAGCATTTCAGCCCCCGCTTTGGTTGCAGAATATGGATTGCTTGGAGATAGAGCATCATCTTCTTTGAAAACGCCATCTTGCCTGTCTCCATAAACCTCGTCGGTGCTGATATGAAAAAAAAGTGGGCGACCATACTCGGGCTTTCCCCTAATAAGCTCAAGAAGGTTCCATACGCCGATCAAGCTACTATCAACAAAGGGTTTAGAATCCCGAATAGAATTGTCAACATGACTTTCAGCGGCAAAATTTACAAGGATATCACATGTTGGAATGTGGATCAATGTACTTATGTCGGCTATCTGCAGTTTGTAGTTTGGATTAGAGTCCCAAGGAAGTTTTTCGTGAGATGCATATCCCATCTTGTCGATATCATATACGGTATGGCCTAACTCTAGTGCCTCTTCTACAAAATGGCTCCCTATAAAGCCTCTACCTCCCGTTACCACCAATCTCATCTTTTAGTACCTCCAATATCTTCTTTGAAGAGGTGCCATCTCCGTAGGGGCAGTCTTCATCAACTATAAATTCTCCACTGTCAATTATACCGTCAAAAATGGACTTTAGTCCGTTTGGATTTTTACACATAAAAGCAAAAGACCCGATTCCCTCTGCTCTTTCGGTCACTTTCCTACAAACAATACATTTTTTCTTCAGAAAGGAGGCCTCTTCCTGAATTCCTCCGCTGTCAGTTATGATAGCTTTACATGTTCTAATAAACTCGATACACTCATCGTAGGAAAACGGGTCTGAAACAGTTACATCTGTGAGTATGTGTTGATGCTTGGAAACTCTTGGGTTTGGGTGTAGAGGAAGAACAAAGTCTAGGGCTGGATTTTCTTTAGCTAACTTATTAATTTCTTCAAACCATTCGTCCATGTTGTGGTGGTTTTCTCTTCTATGCATTGTGACAAGAACTTTATCCTCAAGAGAAGGGACAAGCCCAACAAGGTTGTCTAAAACTGTATTGCCTGTCAGATATGCTCTTGTGTCGTGGGCGAGCTTGCCAGTAATATTGCAAATATTTTCTAAGGATGTTTGCGTTGGGCAAAAATGTATAGACGCTAACGCAGAGAGGGCTGTTCTATTAAACTCTTCTGGATAGGGATTATCTATGTCAAAAGTTCTTAAGCCCGCCTCTAGGTGGATAACGGGAATATTTCTATGAAAAGCTGCGAGACCAACAGCAAAAGCAGAGGTGGTATCTCCATGTACAAGTACGTGCGACACCCCTTCAAAAAGCCCATCCTTGTTTAGCAAGGAACAAACTATTGAATCGAGCCTGTTGTCTCCACCCTCTATTTCATTGACAATAAAAGTATCATCAAGATATTCTGCGACTAGCGAGGTATGCTGTCCAGTAAACAGTATTTTAAATGGAATCTTGTCTTGAATAGCATCAACAACGGGCTTTATTTTTATCCACTCTGGTCTAGTTCCAAAAGAAATGAGTAGCATGCTTAAGGCTCCTTTGAGTATCCTAGTTTTTTTAAAAGTTTTTTATCTAAGTTGTTGTATATAGAAATTATATCCTCATCTCTCATTGAATCAAGATATCTTTTTGATAAAAAATAATCTTTTCTATCAAATTTTCCCGCCAACACTGTAGGTCTGTTTGCGTAATTATTTACATAGCTTTTTATCTTATAATTAATATTGGTGTGCCTCACCCCTAAGAAATTAGAGACTCTTTCTATTTCTTTTTCTTCATCTTTTAGAACATCTTCGTATCTAAGTATTAAAACTTTGTGTTCGGCATTAATCCAGCTATTATAAAAGTTATTCCATAATGCTATGCAGTCTTGTGAATTACCATACTCTCTTGCATTTTCAACAGGTCTTCCTGTGTGTCCAAAGTCCCTAAAACTTAACCACCAAGAGTATGGGTTCTTTACACATAAAACAATTGGATTGTCAACATCTGAATCATAATATTTATGTTTTTTTTCCTGTTCTACTTCTATTGATAAAAGATTTTTTTCTAAGAGCTCAAATATAAAACCAGTTCCAGATCTTTCTAGTCCTTTTATTGATACTTCTTTATTCTCTATTGGATCTTTAAGAAAGAACCTAGATCTTAAAAAATCAAACAAACCGCTACAAAGATGTATGGCGGCGACAGAGGAGGAATTATTGCTTAGATTAACCCTACTAGCCTCTTTTATCCTTTCTTTTTTTAAATTGATTCTGTCCAGAGACAACTTATAGAAAGCCTCTCTATAGTCTTCTCTTTCTTCGCATAGGCCCTGTTCTATATCCGTTACTTCTTTCAGGTAACGGTCACAGAATCCAGACCCATAACATTGGCAAGGTTCTTTGGGGTTCATTAGCTTTCTCTTACTAGGCTCCAGCCCTTTTTAACATAATGCTGGATGCACTTATCTCTTAGGGAGAAAAACTCTTGCTGTTTCGTAACAGACTCTGTTTTATCGTCAACTCCCAGCTCATAACCGTACAAGGAACTTGACAGCTCTCTTTCTAGTGGAGGATGGGGAGGAACATATGTTGGTATCCCTCCATGAATTTTGGCCATCGCTGACAGGTGAATGTCTTCTCCTGTTTCCCAAGTGTGTGGCTCTTCTTCCCAGACGTATTTAAGGTGAGCCTTGTTTATAAACCAAGCGTGTCCAACTAAATCTACCTCTATCTTTTCCTCGTTATGAGAAGGCCATCCAAATCTCTCGTGATCCATGTAGAATTCTTTACTATTGAGTTGTAGCCCAACTCCTCCTAGTATCGCCGGTTCCTCTTCGTATGTTTCCATGCAGTTTTCTAGCCACTGATTGCCGGGAACTGTATCGTCATCGAACAAGGCAACAAATTCTGTCTGAGCAAGCATGGCGAGAGAGAATCTTCCAAAATATTTCCAGTTATGGTCACAAATAACTTTTCTATCCACATCATAATCAACAGACTCTGTATAAAAATCCTCATGGTGATTTACCCATAGCCAAATTTGATCAGGAGTGACCGTTTGGTTTCTAATAGCTTGGATCTGTAGAGGTAGGTTCTTCGGTCTCCTGTATCCATTTAATATTACCGTTACAGACATTCAACACTTTCCCAAAATAACTCGTGTGCCCTAGAACATTGCGAAACCATTTCTTCCTTTCCAACGTCTTCCATGTGATGCAAACATCCTATCAGGTCGTTGCCGATTATCTCCATGCCACAAAAAATAGCCTCAGCCACAGAACGACAGTATGGTTCATAAAATGCTGGAGTGTAGAAAAGTCTTTTGTACTTGTTATATAGATTGGGCATCTCTCCAAACTGCACATTTCCTATAAAGTCTACATTAGGTAGAGTATGGCATGTTTGTATGAAGTATGGATCATTAGACCATCCTGCAACTACAAACTTTTCCTCTGGATTTTCTATAGCATAAGAAAAAAGAGAATTTGTGCCTTTTAGTTGGTGCATATACCCAACATAGAGAATCTTATCTTCTCTTTCTAGGTCTTGATTGCTAAAGAAAACAGGGTCTATTGGGTCGGGAATTATTTCTGCGTTTGTGAAATAGTCTCCGTAACTATTAATAAACTGTTCAAGATGAAACTTAGATAAGAAGAAGGCCTTTTTACAGCTAGTGAATAGATTTTTTCTATCTTCTTGAGAAAGATATCTATTAGCGTCATGTTCAAGCCTAACATGATTCGGGAATGTTGTTATCCATTCTACCATACGTGGCTTCTGATATAAGGCCTCTAGGTTTGAAGAAACCAGAAGGTCATATTCGGGATGTAATATCCTGTCGTCACTACTAACATTAAACTCTACTATAGAATGTCCCCTGCGAATACCCTCATCTATTATGAGAGCATTACTCCTTTGGGCTCCTCCTTGGCGTTCCTTTCCATAGTCCGAAATCCATAGTACCTTCATTAATCACCCTTCATAATCCTAATTGAATCCTCATCAAAATGTTGAGTAGAAAACTCAAACATCACAACATCTGTTAGCCCTAGCATCTGATGCCTCATTCCTACCGGAACATGGAAGCTGTCCCCTTCGGTTAATAGGGTCTTTTCCACAAAAGTATCCGTCTTGCGATCATTCCAACCGTAGGTAACTTCTAGTGTTCCTGATTGTATATAGAACGTCTCGTCCTTGAGTTTGTGATAGTGCCAGCTACATTTTTTTCCTTTTTTAAAGAAAAGTAATTTGCCACAATACTCTTTTTTATTTACAACCCAATCCTCGTAACCCCATCCTTTTGAGACGAAGACTCTATCTTTTTTTTCCATTACCACCAGCCCTTTTTCTTTTTCTCAGCCTTTGTCTGCTCTTCAGCTACTACTTTTGGAGCTGGAGTCGATGGCTTTCGTACCTCTGGGGGGAGAACCCGTTCTTGCTTTTTTTTTGAAGGTTTTGGCGGCGGGTTCTTATACTTAAACATTCCAGAAAAGTCATAGTTGTTTATTATATGAGAAAACACATCCAAGGAATTTTTTCTATATAAATTCATATAGCTTTCTGAGAAGTGCCAATGAATATCAAGCGAGTCGCCACCCCAAGGTTGCACTAAGCAAACATTATGATTAAGACCTGCTGAAAATGAGACAGTAGGCTTATTAAAGAATAGCTCTGCTAAATTACTGATACAAAGAACTTCATCTGTAACTACGATTGCTTCTCCGTTAAAACCGATTAAAAGAGGAATTGCAGCAATGCCCTTCGTCCCTTGTAGACCATAGGGCTCACGAACGACCATTACATTAAAGTCCTTTTCGTACTTTTTGATACTGTTTACTGTATCTTGTGCCTTTTTGCCATCTTCATCTGTCTGAAGGACAAATACCTTGTAAGAGTTGTTTATTTTCTTTACTGCTTTTTTGATTGGTTTCTCTCTCATGTTAATTTTATCTTCCATATTAATAACCTCCGGTGCCGGATGTTCCGGCTATAATTATACTTACTGGAATGCCTGTGTTGTAGTTCTCTAGTCCAGAACCACTTCCGGCATTGATTAAATTCAATATACTGTTAGTCGCTGTTACTGGTGTGCCTGCATAGGGGTCGCTATAAAAATAGACTCCACCGGGCCCAATCTTTACACCCTCTGGGCCTCCTGATCCTCCATGGAAGAGGTTTGTAAAAGCATTTGTACCTGTAGCCTTCAGTAGTAAAACCTCATTAACTCCTGTGGATCTATTCTCAATAATCAAGCCTTTAATGCCTGTTAAAACCAATGCATATTGAGAACCAAATACATTTTGGCTTAAGTTCCTTAAGTCGTATACTCCGGTAGCACCACTGGCTATGGTTACGCCTCCTATGTTATAGATGGAGTCTATCTGTCTCACCTCAGAGCCAGAACCCGATACCAATGACGTAGAATAGTCAGTAGAACCTTGAAGAACTATATTACTAGCTGAATAAGCATAGGTCTGTTGCTGGCTAAAGACAATGTCTGCCTTGATGGTTGCTGTTGTTGTAACTGGGGAGTCTGGCATTATTTAGTCCTTTACGACTTAAATTTCTTTCTAATGTATTATACCTTTTTTCTTTTCCTTTTGTTTGGTGTTCTTACTATCCGATGAGCTTTTCTTATTATCTTAGTAGTAGAGGAAGCCTTTTGCTCCTCTCCCATATAAACAAAGTCATAGCCACCATTTTTCCTACTAACACCGTAGACAAGTATACCCGCATGTCTTACTTCTACTACTTTATATACCCCACGAGCGCCCATGTATATCTTTTCGCCTGCGGTTCCCTCTTCAGAATCACGCTTGCATACATAATAGGGGCCGGTTCCTTGAACTACCTTAAAGGTATCGCCAGCAGAAAGAGATCGCCAGTCCTTTATTTCGTTTTTTATAGGGCCATTCTTTAGAACAAACACCTTTTTGCACTCTTTACAAGCTCCGCTTCTAGCCGCGTTTATACAACCGCATGACTTGCATAACTTTTGTCCTCTTTTTAATTTTACGCTTTCCAATTTTAACTCCTGTGTCTTACAAAAAAACTAAACCACTATCGCATTATACCATACATACTGGCAATTGTAAGACAGAAATCCAAATATTTTTCCTAAATTTTTTCATAAGATAGGGCCACCTATAGGATTAAAGTCCAAATTTTTCAATAAAAAAGTCAAAGTCTATTTCAAATACAGTCTCTCCTCCTTCTGTAGTGCAGTTTTCTACCATATCTGGATGTTCAAAAGATAGATATTGTAGTAGTAAACACAAAAAGAAAGGATGCTTCTCCGGATTATCGGAATGCTCGAAATTACTATGGGTCATAAGGCCACCTGTCTGCCATGGTTGAATTAACATTATCAATATCTATAAGCCATCGACCGTATTTCCCTGTTTTTCCGGTTATAAGCTCAAAATATCCTTCTTCATCTTCTTGATCTCTTATTAGATTCTCTAAAATTATAGTAGCTTCTTTAAATTCAGCTTGACCCCTCTCTGGGGTGTCAATTCCTGTAAGTCTACCTCTTATTTTAGCTGTTAAATAAAAACCCAAGTCAATTTCTACATCTATTGTGTCTCCGTCTATACATCTGACTAACTTTGCTCTATACTTGTACATCACTCCCGTGCCCTATCCTTTTGCGGAACCGAAGAGTTAATGTAGTCTAAATCTTCTTCAGAAAGTTCTCCATCTAAGTAAGCCTGAGCGTCTATCCCGTTTTCTATTAAAAACTTTCTTATTAATTCATGGTCGTATCTTTCCAAAAGCATATTTTTGAAGCATAAAGGACACATTCCGACAGTCTCCTCTTCATCATGTCCCTCTGCGTAATGAAGTATTCTTACTTGAAGACCCATGATTGCACGCTGATTAGATGCTCTCTGTGAATTGAGGAGGAACAGTTCTTCTTGAGCATGTCTGGTATCAATGTGGGTTTCTCTTATTTCATATACTAGAAAGGACATAGGGACTAGTAAAAGAAAGAAGAAAACATTTTTGTAGTTTAGTTTCATTTTTTCCAACCTTCTAAGATAAATCTTAAAGAATTTCTACCCAATATGTCTTTTATGACATCTGGGCTATACTTATCTGTATGAATACCACTTTTGAGACAGGATAAATATCTAGTAAGTCTGGGAAGTTCTGATATGTCTGTAATCTCGTCAGGAGGATCGGTAAACCCATCAAAGTCTGTCCCTATAGCAATTATCTCATGACCTGCTATGTTTGTGATATGTTCTATAGTTTGATCTATATATTTTAAACCTAGACCGGTATCAATAGGACTAAGCCAGTAGTTCATGAAAATTATACCCATTAAACAGTTGTGGTCTGCAAGCCATTTCATTTCCCAGTCCTCTAGGTTAAGCGGGTCTGGATTGACTCCAAAGACACCTGTATGGCTGGCAATCACCCTTGATAGATCGTCGCCCACTATTTTGTATACTTCCTGTCTTGCCTTAGGAGTACAATGAGTGACATCTATTATCATGCCCATCTCTTTCATCGCTCCAACAACGTTGCGACCTATGGAGGTTAGTCCCTTATTCATATCCCAAGAGGACATTAGGCTCTTCCAGTTGCCTTTTTTAATCCCATATTCAGGATAGGGAAAAACAGGAGCCGCAACATGATTTTGATAGAAATGAGTTAGTGTCATGTAGGCAGCACCCCTATCGTAGAAATGCTCAAGGTTATTTAATAGTTCTTTTTCTATTTCTTTTGGCGTAGCGGTGGCATCTTCCACCCTTTTCTTTGCCAATTCCCCATTAAGGCTGTGGCATCCTTCTATAGAATGTATCATAGCTATGTCATTATTAGATATAGCTTGCTCTAACTCACTTCTACTGAAAACAAACTTAAACCTACCATCAAATTTTTTTATCTCTACCTCTATCGAGTCCATTTGAGCATTAATAGCATCAAAGTAAGTAGGATCAAAGACCCTTTTGCGTACCCTAGGATATACCCACTTGAGGAATTTAATTAGCTTCTGGTCGTCAACCCACTCTATTTCGGGGACGAAGGAGGTTGAGAGAACTACATCTAATCCACCCTCATCCATCTTAGGGAGGGTATTTCTTTCACTCAGAGGCCAGAATGATCGTTTAAAAAGGGTAGTTAGAAATCTAGAATTTTTACCATCGAGACTTCTTTCAAACAGGAAATTCTTAAGTGCCCCATGATTATGCCAATCGAAGATTAGGGATTCGTTGTGTAATTTTTCCCAGTCCATAACAAGTACCTTTATTTTAGAGGCAGTTTAAAGTTATAGACCTTTAATTAACACCCTGCCTTTCGGTGTTCTATTTACATAACCCTGTTGCATTAGATAGGGTTCTATTTTCTGCTCGATGGTCTGCCGGTCTAAACTTAACGCGCTACATAAAGTATTTACACCGATATGAGTGCCCTTAGGCAAGTTTATTAAAACCTCTAGGTATTTCCTGTCTATTGGATTTAAACCATTCTCATCAATGCCCTGCATTTTAATAGCTTGCGTAACCTGCTCAGGACTCAAACCCTGCAAATTATTTGCTACGCCGTAGTCTCTAATCCATTCTAAGAAGTTATTGGCTAGACGAGGCACTCCTCGACTAATTTTAGAAATTATTTTTACGCTTGGTTCTGAAATGTCCACTTTTATCTTTTTGGCGTTAATAGAAATCAACTCAGACAGTTCCTCTATGCTGTAAGGACGGATAAAGTGCTTTAATTTAAACCTGTCTAAGAATGGCTGAACTAAATCACCCATATCAGTAGTCGCCCCTACAAAACAGAACTTAGGTATGTCTATATTGATTGTTTCGCCCTGACTATTTTTACTAGCAGGGATAACTATATCTAAACGAAAGTCCTCTATCACAGTAAGTAAATATTCTTGTACCTTTTTGCTTACTCTGTGAATCTCATCAATAAAGAAGATGGAACCTCTTTCCATTTTCATCAGATAGGGAAGCACGTCCTTGTTTGTTGATAGACTGGCTCCATTGGCAATTTGAATAGGAACATTGAGTTCATTAGCTAACGCTCTTGCCAGCGTGGTCTTGCCTAGACCTGCTCCTCCGTAGAACAGACAATGAGAGAGAGTGTCTCCCCTTACCATAGCCGACTTTACTGAGATTTTTAAATTCTGGATTATTTCATCTTGACCAATAAGATCATCAAATTGTTGTGGTCGTAGATTGCTCATCTTTTATTGCTTCCTTAATTAATTCCACGACTGTAATATTCTGTCTATCGTATTTGTGAACGAGTCGTGTGGCTTCTAGTAAAGTGTAACCCTGAGAGTGAAGTGCCTGTATAGCTAACTTTGTTGTTTTGTTCTCAAGTTGTTTATTTTTATTATTACTTTTATTGTAAGCTGGTATTGTCACAGAATCCCAACACTCAGGACAGGTCATCACAATATCCGACTCTTGAGGTATGTCTTGGTTGCTTAATCTAAAATGTAAATAACAATTAGGACATTTGTAGTCAATGTCTAGTTGGGTTCTTGATATTGTTGCTTTCATGTTCTGTGTTGTCT